>Ga0302319_10000028_pt1 | contig 234858 bp, 207 predicted proteins | sample Bog_T0_2_FD_203319 | JGI IMG/M metagenome (GOLD analysis project Ga0302319, IMG submission 203319) | Peat permafrost microbial communities from Stordalen Mire near Abisko, Sweden - Bog_T0_2 | ecosystem: Environmental > Terrestrial > Soil > Wetlands > Peat | place: Sweden: Abisko, Stordalen... | reverse complement strand
CACCGCGTCCGTCGCAAACACCAGCGACTTACTTCAAACGACCCTATCGAAACTGTCCCGGCAGAACATCCTGCCACAGGACACCCTCGTCGCGCCGGGACAGTCCCGATAGGGACCTAACGTTTATTGGTACCTCTCCGATAAGAACACCATCAATCGTTGATTCCTCATGTACTATTGTCAGCCTTCCGCAGCCTCTAAGGTGTAGGACATTCATACCTTCCGATCGGTGCCAGTCCAAAACCTCGATGCAGGCCTTCAACAACCCACACAAGAGCAACCATGCAAAGAAAACTCGCAACTCAGATCACTTTACGAACGTCGGGTCGATCCCGGCATGGAGTGACTGCTGAAACGCCTCCCACCCACAGGAGAAGTCGTCCTTGCTGCAGCCGGGCACAAACACTGGAACACGCTCGGGAGGATTCTGGATGCTAAGCGGCGTGGCATTGCGCATCTGGTCGAGGGTCTGCGCCATGTAATAAGTCCGCACGGAAAATTCTTCTGCGCCGGGCTTCTTCCATAATTCGAAGACCAACGCTCCACCCGGAGGCGTGTCATCGCGGCGGCCGTCGACGAGCCAGTTGAGGCCTAATGCTCCGCTGATGTTGGCAAGATTTGTATCGTGGCCGACGAGGATGAGAAGTCGGTCGCCGAGCTTTCCAACCGCGCCTGCAGCCGGCTGCGCTGAGACTGCCTGCTGCATCGACTGAAGAATGTGCAGAAGAAGATTGGAAGACTGCGCTCGGGCAATGTAGCTCGTGCGTCCCGAAATGTCTTCATGCGCAGTATGGAGTTGCAGCAGCTCGCGCAGCTTGTGAATATCCACGCGGCCCCAGCCCACATTCGCGGCATCCATTCCCTCGGTGTATTCGAGCAGCAGGTTTTCCGCCATCGTGGAAGCGATGTTGAGAGAAGTTCTTGACTCGGCCATGCGATCAGAGCTTGTGGGCGCGATCGAGGATGGAATATCCAAGATTGACAGAGGCGCTGCCATGCCCGTGCCTGGGCAGTTTGCGCCGGCCTTGCATCCGCGCAAGACCTCTTCAAGCGCTTCGAGTTGCGGGCGGTAAGCCTCAGACAATCCTACTGGGTTGGCTCCGATACGGCCAGCAACTGCGGCTGCAGCCAGAGACTTATCCATGTGCCCGACTCCAGCGCCTAATGAATGAAAGAGCGGATCGTGCGTTCCCTCCGGCAGCGCGCTGATTTCCAGCGCACAGCTCGGTGCAAGGCCAGCGGCCAGCGCCTTGCCGGTCTCGCGTGTGCGCTGATCAGAGTCGGCCACAATCCTGATCTGCGGTGCATCCGCGCACCCGCTCGGCGCAAGCAGTCCCTGCGCGGCTAGTTGCTCGCGATCATAGGCGCCAAAGAGTGTCATCAGATGGGCGCCATGTTCTGTCAGGTAGCCCGGTGGAACGCTCCACTTGGGCCACGGCTCAGCTGAATATCGGTTCAGCTGGTCAGTATTGCCCGTGGGCGAGCGCACTCCATGGCGGCTGACGATCACAACAAACTTCAGCTCGCCGTCCTTCTCGAAGGCGCTCTTCATCGCAGCTGCATTCACCGATTCGGCGCGAGCGGTTGAGTAAACGCGAATCTCCGCTGATTGTCCATTCACGCCCGGTATGGCGACATAAAGTAGATTCTGCGCCGGAACAAACAAGGCTGTCTTTGCTCCAGAAGCCGTGTGCAAAACTTCGAGCGGATGCAGATTCTTTGTCTCGTCCACCTGATACGAATCGACTTCGCCAGCTCCGCTGATCACATACACGCGGCGCAGTGCTGGGTCATAAAAGAGATCGTCGGCGCCAGCGGCTGCCGGCTGACTTGCGATCTCCTTGCCTGTAGCGACATCGAGAGCAATCAGCATTCCCGGCTTCCGGCACGCGACGAAGAGCAACTGATGCTCGCTATCGAATGCCATCGGCACATTGTCCGCGGACTTGGTCAGCTTCCAATGGGCTGCTATCGCCTTACTTGCCGTGTCGATCACGGCAACTTCATTTGAATCGGCGATGTTTGCAAACACATGCCCGCTCTGTGGATCGATGTCAAGTGCTTCGGGATGCGCTGCTGTAGGAACATTCGCCACCAGGCTGAAATCTTCTGTGTTCACAATGGCGACCCTGGCAGGATTTGCTGCATCGCTTCCGCCGTGGCCGACAAACAGCAGGTGGCGGGCCTTGTCGTACGCCATATCGTCCGCATCGTCTGAGAGCTTGATCTTGCCCGCAAGGGCCAACGGCGACCCCTTGTACACCCTCAATTCCCCGAGCAACCCATCCGATACATAGAGGTTGCCGGTTGCCGCATCCCAAGCGAGACCGTGCGGCTTGCCCAGGCCCGCGATGCTCTGCCGCACCTTGTCCGTCTTCAGGTCGATCACTTCCACGGAGTGATTGGTGCCTGCGGTAACAAATAGGAGATTGTCTGCGGTGTCGATGGCCAGGTGATCGAATTTACCTGTGACGCCTGTGAGGACAATGGTCCTGTCGAGTTTGAGCGGAGGATTGGTCTGCGCCTGGGCAGCGAATGAAAGAAGACCGGCGACTAACCCAACGGCCATACTGCATAAGATCCTGGTGGCCAACTGACCGGGCGATAGCCTGACTGTCAGCAAGCCGCTTTTGACGAGCTTCATGAAGTTTCCCCTGTTTTCAATTTGCAAGGGCGCACCCACAGCCAGCTCGCTCCTGAATACGGAGCGAGACTGGCTGTGCTTGCGCGAGTGACCGTATGATTCGCTGATGACTACTCGCGGTGTGATGTCCAGCGGAGTCCGCCCGCATAAGTGGGATGATAATACTCCCGCTGGACGACATATTGCGGGCTGCCGTTATAGAAGCCGAAGACTTCATTGTTCAGGTTTAGACCGTAGCCGTATACCTGGAAGCCCCACGGCAACTTGTAGCTGGCCTGCGTATCGAACTGGTAGTGCGCGTAAAGATAGTTGTCGCCCAGTGGTCCGTGTATTCCCGTTGGGTCCGCGTTATCGGTCCACTGATATTGATAGATCATGGCGTCATCGAAGGTCATGCCGACGCGCATTGAGAATTCTCGTGTGTCAAAGGTGGGGCTGATGTTCCAGCTATTGGGAGCGTCGCGCAGCATTGCTGGCTGGTCCGTGCGGTCAAGGAGGCCGCTAATCTTCGAGGTAGTGTAGCTGTAGTTCGCCGAAATGCCCGCACCGCTTAGCACACCGGGCAGGTAGGACATGCGCTGCTGGTAGCTGAACTCGACACCTTGAACGTCAGCGCAGCCAGCGTTGCTTGGCTGAACCTCGAGGTATCCCAATCCCGCGTAGGGACCCGTGGTCATCGGAAATCGAGCTTGCACGATGGGGGAATCAATGGCCTTGTAGAAGTAGCCTGCCTGAATCAGCCCCGAGTGAGGCAAAAAACGCTCATACAGGACGTCATAGTTGTTAGCATACTCCGACTTGAGGTTAGGGTTCCCTGCGCTGACTATTACCGGAGTAGTTGTGGTATCAACTTGGCCATACGCTGCAGTTACGTCCTGGGGGTCGGGACGAGCAAGCCCTCTGCCGTACACAATACGCAGGTCCGAGTCCTTGTCGACCGCGAAACGCAGCGAAGCACTGGGAAGAACGTCAACGTAGTCTCCGCCAGCTGAGATTGGGGTGAGATTACTGGTGATGTTGTTCTGGTAATAGCTCAACGTGCTAAGATGGGTCGCTTCAATCCGAAGGCCGGTGACAAGCCGAAATCGGCTCGCGAGTTCGATTGTGTTCATTACGTACCCGGCTGGAATCCGTTCAATATAGTCGTAGTTGTTGGTGTTCAGGCCAGGGCCGCCGCTCGGGGTGAAAAGGCTCGCGTTGTTATACACGTAGCTCTCAACCTTGTTGTAGTCGGTAACCGGACCGACGTGGTAAGTCTTGTCGTAGTAATTGGGGTCGGTGAAATCGCTGTCCCACTCGGGGTGGGCGGAAACCAGCGTTTTGCCATTGGGCGCGAAGGTTTCGTCGTAAGTATCGTCAAATTTGTGGGCATTGCGAATCTTGGCGCCAAACTCGACAGTTCCGTAGCGAGTTCCGATGTGGTAGGTCCAGGCTTCGGAACCAGAAGCCTGTAGGTTGACCTGAGCGCTCTGGCCGAAGGTCGGCGGGGCAAAACTGCTCAGTTTGTAGTTGTTGGGGTTCTCGGAGTCATCGGCTCCGGCGGCATAGCAGCTCGAAGTCCAGCCTGGACGGTAGACACTCACGCCAGTCGTATTGTTGCAACTGTAGTTGGCCGTGTCTCCCGCCCACTTGTACTTGATGCTGCCACTGCCCGAGAGCGAGCGCGAGCGGCCCGCAGAAACGCTCCAGTTGATCGTCGAAGCGTTGAAGACATGCTTCCCTTGCAGGGCCACGCTGCCAACCGCCATGTTGGGGCGGCGCCAATCCTGGCTGTACTTGGGTGTCGTACCATCCTGCAATGTGTAAACCCACTTGTTGCCCCAGTTGCGGAAGGTGGAAAAGAGTCCGCGGATCGAGATGTTGGAGCCTTCCCCGAGCTTGTAGTCGGCGCTGGCGGTGGCACCCCAACGCGTGCGGTAATATATATAGTCGCGAATATCCATGGTGTCGTAATAAGGTGTCAAGCCGCCGCTTGGACTGGGTTGTGGATCGGGCTCGATGTCGTTGATGCCCCGGCCGTTGAAGTCGTAGGTCCCGCCCACCAGCAGTCCCAGCTTCTTGGATTCGCCAAATCGCTTACCGACAGTGCCGCCCATCTGGTCTACTTCGCGGCCGCCGATGATCGGCGTGTATCCGCCAACACCGTAGAAGGTGGCCGTCGGCACTTCGCCCGCGGTCTTGGTGACCAGGTTCACTGAGCCGCCGATGCCATCCGCATCGATGTTGGCTTGAAGCGTCTTGTTAATCTCAACCGAATCCACAAGATCGGAGGCGATAGTGTCGAGCTTGATCTGACGAACTCCCGTTTCCGGTGAAGGAACCGTCACACCGTCAATCATTGTGTTGCTCAATCGAGGCTCCGTGCCGCGAATCTGCACGTACTTGCCTTCGCCTTCGTCGCGTTCGATGGTGACCGATGCCATGCGGCCGAGCGCGTCGGCAATGTTGGCGTTGGGCAGAGACACGATCACATCGGCGGGAAGCACTTGGAGGATGTTCTCGGCTGCAAGCGTGCGATTGATAGCCTCGGCCTCGCCGTGCGGGCGATCCGCTGTCACAATGACTTCGTCATTCGCTGATCCGACCTTAAGAACAGCGTCAATGTGAGCGGTCTGGCCTGCAACCACATTTACGCTGGCGGTGTAAGGAGTAAAGCCAACGTAGGAAATGGTTACTGTGTAAGTGGCTGGCGTCAGCTCCGTCACAGTGAACTCGCCGAGTTCATCTGTAGTTACGGGCCTAATCTGGGGTTGCATCTCAATCTTGGCATCCTGCAGAACAGCGCCGGCTGAGTCCTTGACAATGCCGGTGATGATACCCCTGCTTGCCTGGCAAAACGCATTGGGCATCATGAACAGGCAGAACAAAACGGTTGCAAACGCGACGATTTGTTTACGCATGGCACTCCTTATTCCAGCCGATTGCTGGACATTGAACAGAATTCAGGTCGATCTTGGAACCTCCCTGGAGGATAGGAGCGATTCTTATACCCTTGTTAACGAAACAGTGAAAATCTTCTAATGTTTGGGAGCGAGTTATCGCGCAATTGTGAATCCGCGATGAATACCGTGGTGCGGCAGGCACATCTACTTCTCGCCGTGCTCTTCGACGAGGTCGTATTGGGCGCATGCGCAAGCAGACCGCTGGACGCGCACATCAGAACACACGGCATAGCGGTTGAGCCATAAGACAAAGCCTTGCTTTGCCCGTCGATCGTTGTTGCTGAAAGGCGCGCGGGCGATCAGAGAGTGACTGAACGCCCGCGATCGATGCAGCATGGGCGATTTATTTTTCCTTGCCTGCGCCGAAGTTATAGCGCAAGCCGCCGGTATAGGTTGGCTTGTAGTACTCGCGCTGGTTCACGAATTGAGTGCTGCCCTGGTAGTAACCGAAGACCTCGTTGTTGAGGTTGAGGCCGACCACCTTGGCGGTGAGGCCGCGCCAGATGCGATAGCTGGCCTGGGCATCCACTTGATAGTGAGCCAGTGTCCAGATGTCGCCCGAGGGACCCGTGGGGCCAAGGCCGTTGGGGTCAGCGCCCGTAACCAAAGCCGGCGAGATGTAGCTGTACTGGAATTCGCTCGGGCCGTCGTAAGCGAAGCCCACACGGGCCGAGAGGCGCTTGTTGTCATAGGAGGGGCTGATCCTCCAGGTGTTGGTTGCCTGGTCAATTAAGCGCGGCTGATCGAGGCGCAGCGGAAAGCCCTTTTCCTGCGAAGCGGTGTAGCCGTAGTTGGCGTTGATGCCAAAACCGCTCAGCACGCCGGGCAGGAAGCTCAGGTGCTGCTGGTAACTGGCCTCAAAGCCGTAGAGGTAAGCGTTCTGGCCATTAACCGTGATGGAGATTGAATCCCCAGGGTAGTTTGCGATGGCCTGTAGTTCTTCGGCCGGAACGGAACCCGCCGGAAGGTTGGCGACGTTGATGGTGCCCGCGATGGAAGTGGGAACCTGGGGCGCCGTCAACTGCTTGAAGAAGAAGCCCGCCTGAATCATACCCAGCGGATGGAGGGAGGTCTCATAGAGCAGGTCGTAGTTGTTGGCGTGCTCGGGACGGAGAGCCGGATTGCCGACGGAGACGGAGACAGGGCTGGCCGTGGAGTCTTCCGTCACATAGGGAACCAACTGATAAGGGGTGGGACGGGCGACGCCGCGGGCGTATACCGCACGCAGAGCCGAGTTCGAGTCGAGCGCATAACGCAACTGTATGTCGGGCAGAACGTCCAGATAGGAAGGATTGTTCTGGATTGCGTTGACCACCCACTGCTCACCGCTGCCGGAATACGACGCTAGTCCGCACGTCTTATACGTGGTGCTGGTGTAATAGCAGAGCGTATGGCCAAGCGTGTCCATGAGGGTGTTTTCAAAGCGCAACCCGGTCTGCACGTGGAGCTTGCCGAAGTCGATAGTGTTCATCATGTATCCGGCGGTAACCTGTTCGACGAAGTCGAAGAGATTAGGAGCGGTATCGCCCGCGGTCTTAACTGCATCCACAGATCCAGAGAGATTTTTTAGCGTGTAATTGACAACTTGGTTGAAGTCCGACACGGGGCCAAAGTTGCCACCGAAGAAGTTTCCGCCAAAGTAGTCCGTGTTATGGAATCCACTTTGCAATGCAGCCATAGTATAGGGGGCGGTGGCTGCGCCGGTCAGCGCCCATCCGTCATAGACGGTCTCGGTGGCATCCTGCGCCTTGTGGCCGTTGGTAAACTTGAAGCCCATTTCGAAGGTTCCAAAATGCGAACCGGCGTTGTAGTTGCGGGCATAGGAAGAGGACGCGCTGAGGTTGAGCTGGGAATCCTTACCGGTGGAGGTGGTGAGATCTTGGAAGACCCAGCTCGATGCCATGAGGAGGGGCGACGTGGCCGAATTGTCGCAGTTGCCGAAGTGCGGGTGATACGGGTCCGCCGCTCCGGTCAGGCTGTAGTCGCAGCTGTTGCCCAGAGAAGCGCCATTCCACGCGAAGTCGGCCTTCGGATTGCCTGCCGAGTCAACCTCGTATGAGTAGGAGGAAGAAGCTGCAAAGGTCAACCAGGACTTGCTGGTCACGTGCCGCCCGCCCAGAATGATGGTTCCCACTGAAGCATTCGGACGCTTGCTGGAGGTGTAAAAGGCAGGCGCTTTGGCGGCTTTGCTGCTGTAAACACCTGGTGCCGAGAGTACCTGCGAGACGGGCTTGTAGTACCACTTGTCGCCCCAGTCCTTGAGGTCGGAATAGATGCCGTTGGCATAGAAGCTCGTGCTGTCGTTCAACTTGAAATCCGCTGCGCCGGACATCCCATAGCGATAGCGGTAGTAGCGATAGTCGCGGATGGTGTTGCTGTCGTAGAAGGGCGCGGCCAAGGTGGAGTAAGGATCGAGCGCGGGCTGAAAGTTATCGATGCCGCGGCCATTGTAGTCATAAGCGCCATTGAGGAGGAGGCCGAAGCGCTTGGTTGCGCCAAAGCGCTTTCCTGCGGTCACTCCCTCCGCGTTTGAAGCGCGGCCATTCATGATGTTGGTGTAGCCGCCGTCCATGAATGCATCGATGGTGGGCCGCTCCCCGGCGGTCTTGGTACGGATGTTCACCGAACCCGCGATGCCGTCGGCATCGATGTTGGCCGAGAGCGTCTTGTTGAGTTCGACCGCGTCGATCATCGACGAAGGCAGCACGTCCAGGCGAACCTCGCGAACAGTTGGTTCCGGCGCCGGAATCGTGATTCCATCTATTGTGACGTTGGTCAGGCGGGGCTCCGTGCCGCGCACCTGAATGTAGACGCCCTCGCCCTCAATACGATAGAGCGAAACCGAGGGAAGACGCCCAATCGCATCGGCGGCATTGGCATTTGGCAAACTGACGATCAACTCTGCCGGAAGAACTTGCAGAATGTTATCCGCCATGCGGGTCTCGTTGATAGCATCTGCTTCGCCATGCACTCGCTCTGCGCTGACGATAATATTCTCGCTGGCCGAGGCTACGCCGAGCTTGATCTCCATGGTCTTGGTCTGACCCGCGATCACATCGACCTTGGTCTCCGTGGTCTTAAAGCCCACGAAAGAGACCGAGAGGGTATAGCTTCCGGCCGGAACGTCGAATAGGCTGAATTCCCCTTGTGGGTTGGTCTCGCCAACGAGCTTCAACGGAAGCAGCTCAAGACGCGCCCCCTTCAGAACGGATCCTGAGTTGTCTACGACGGTGCCCGTGAGGGTGCTCTTTGCGGCCTGGCTCCAGCAGGCCTGAGCGCAGATCAACACAAGCAGAAAGGATAAAAGCGGCAAGCGTTTCATAGGGTCTCCTTGCACAGTCGGAGGTACGGTTTCGCAGGGCGAGGCGTGTTCTCTGGCTGGCTATATGCAGGACTCTAACCCGCTTTGTTAAAGGTTCGTTAACAGCGCGGTGAAAGTTTTCTAAGGTTGAGGCGCGCATCCGCGTAGATGAATGTGCGATGAATTTGAGATTACGTCTGGTGCTCTACGTAGCGTTCGCGCTTACGCTAGAGAGTAAGGAACCTCCATTGCGAATCCTCATCATCGAAGACGAGCCGCGCATGTTGGAGTTGCTTCGTCAGGGGCTCTATGAGCACGGGTTTACCGTGATGACGGCTTGTGATGGCGAGACCGGATTGGAGATCGCGACGGCGCATGAACTCGACGCCATTGTGTTAGACATTGGGCTGCCAAAGCTGGACGGCTTCGCGCTGATGCAGTCGTTACGAGTGCGGGCGCGAATGACCCCGGTGCTGATGTTGACCGCACGCGACACGGAGGATGACATCATCCGCGGTCTCGACTTGGGCGCGGACGACTACCTCACCAAACCCTTCTCCTTTCCAGAACTGGTTGCGCGGTTGCAGTCCATTACGCGGCGCGCTCGCGAGGGAGGAGACGGTACGATCAAGGCCGGCGACGTTGCGATCGATCCAGTCAGGCATACGGTTACGCGCAGCGGCGAAGGCATTGACCTGACACGCCTCGAGTTCCTGCTGCTCACCTGCCTGGTGCGAAGAGTGGGCCAGTGTGTGCCGAGGCAGACGCTGATGGAGTTCATCTGGGGCACAGACCATTCGGTCGGAACAACTGCCCTCGATGTTCTTGTGAACTCTCTGCGCGCGAAGATCGACGCTCCTTACCGCAGGAAGATGATCTGTACGGTGCGTGGTTCCGGCTATCTTTTTCGGAATTCCGCTCTAGAAGGGAAATTGTGATTAAGTCTCTGCCTATTCGAATCCGGCTTACGTTGTGGTATTCGCTGGCCATTGCGGCCACCATGTTTACCATCGGCTTCATCTCACTTTGGATGGTCCACCGGGCCATCAACGATCTTGAAAACGAAGAACTGCAGCAGCGTGTTCGCAGCGTTCGCCGCTTTGTTGAGAGCCGTCCGGCTGGCGAGACCCGCGCTCAGTTGCATGATGCCATCACTGCCGCATACAACGTCAGTCACGGCAACAAATGGCTGCAGGTGATCGACGAGCAGGGTAACTGGATCTACCGCTCCCCGCATGTTGCCGCCGCATATCCGAAGCTTGTACTCCCGCAGCAAGCTCCTGCGGCTGGCGCCTACTTCACCTACACTGCGGAGTCCTCTTCAGTCCGCGCCCTCATCGAACCTATTTCGATTCACGGTGTTCGCTACACAGTGCAGACTGGCCTGACTCTCAACAAAACGCTGGCGATTTTATCTAATCTCCGCATGCAGCTTTTCCTGCTCATTACGATCGGCCTTTTCGTCTCCTCGCTTGCCGGCCACTTCATGAGCCGCAAGGCTCTCAAGCCTGTCGCTGTACTTGCAGCCCAAGCGCGCCGCATCAACGATCGCAATCTCGACATCCGCCTGCCCGTGCCCCGCGCCAAAGACGAAATCTCCGATCTTTCTCAAACCTTAAACCAGATGCTGGAGCGTATCGACAAGGCCTTTGCCAGTGTGCGTTCCTTTACCGGAAACGCCTCGCATGAATTACGAACACCCATCTCGCTATTGCGCACCGAGATTGAAGTGGGCCTCTATCGTCCGCGCGCGAACGAAGAGTATCGTGCCATCCTCCGCCGCCTGCATGAACAGACGGTGCGGATGACCGGTCTGGTGGAGAACCTGCTCTCACTTGCGCGGGCTGATGGAGGTGCGGAGACCATCACCATTGCTCCCGTCCGGGTTAGTGTTCTTTTCAGTCAGATTGCGGATACATGGAAAAGCACAATGAACCAGGCGATGCTTGACCTTTGCGTGGAGACACCGGAAAACGATCTTATTCTGCTTTGCGACTTCCAGGATATCGCCCGGCTGCTCTCGATTCTGCTTGAGAATGCGAGCAAATACACGCCTCCGGGAGGGGTAGTCAAGTTAAAAGCCGCAGTCGATGGGGAGTGCATTGTTCTCTCTGTCCATGACACCGGCATAGGAATCGCACCCGAGCATAAACTCCGGATATTCGATCGCTTCTACCGCGCTACGCCGGCCTGCGCGGGTGTCCCAGCCGGCTCCGGCCTGGGCCTTGCCCTTGCCAAGTGGATTGCGGAACGCCATGGCGCCGAGTTGAATGTTACAAGCAATCCTGGCTGCGGAAGTTGCTTTTCCTTTTCGCTGCGGAAAACCGCTCCAGCTCTTGCGGACATTCATGCGATCTGCGCTCCAACGGCAGAACCGGAAGTGGAGCTGCTCTCCTCAGCCCGCTCGCCTTCGCGAGCATCATGACCGGCAAGACTTAATGATTGACTTCATCGCACAACTCATCCGATTGTGCGTTATGTGTGCGTGAAGTCTGCTCCGATGGAAACGGATCAAGATAAGGTAGACCAACTTTCCTCACGTTCTCAGGTAGAGATTGAGTTGTTATGCCCCCGCAGTTCCTATGCTTGATTGAGCGTGCGGTGTCGAGGGGCCAGCTTCGGTGCGCAACCCCGGATGTCACTCATTCTCGAATTTCGGAGGATTTAGTACCGGAAAGCCGGCTTGTGGCAAGAATTTTCCGAGACCTTGCATTGTTCCGGCGGTGGATGGGCGATTCGGAAGGGATGCTGACTTGAGCGCGCAGCTGGGCCTACCGTTGTACCTGCTCCCTGTCGCAGAGGGGGAACAGGTACCCAGGCCTGGAGGCCGCGTTCTGTTGCTCTCTTTCGGGGGGATGAAGAGGGTGCGGAAAAGGCCAATGATCGGTCGGGGTGGGGGAAAACATCCCTAGGAAATGAATGGGTGGGTTAAAACTCACCCCTACCAGCCCGCGTGATTTTGCGGCATTTGCCGCACTAGCGTCCCCGCAAGGACTTTGCGAGGACGCCTGTCCTTTCCAGTTGGACCAGGTTCCCAAATGGTTTCCTACCAAGTTTCGCTTTTTCTGTAAGGGCTAGTCCGAGCGGCTGATCGGGTGACTTCTTGAACGCCTTACGGCGCTTCTTGATTGCTTCGTCCTGGGATACCAATTCCAATTGATCGCGACTTCTTCAGAGACGGCTCCCTGAATAGATTGAAGTGGCGCGTTCGCGGCACGGCGCTCCGCCTGGTGGCTGGTCTGCTTACCCTTAGGTATAAGCCTCCGGCTAGCCTTTGCGTTTTCACCGTATGTGTTGCGACGATCCCGTTCCAAGCTGAGCGTCTTCTTCTGGTCAGGCGACTTGATCGTACTCATATCATCCTTCAGAAGCCCATGATGTTGTAGCCGCAATCTACGTACATGACTTCTCCGGTGATGGCGCTGGCGAGGTCGCTGGCCAGGAAGAGGGCCGCGCCGCCGACTTCAAGCTGGTCTACGTTGCGGTGCAGGGGAGCACGATCGGAGTGGGCCTTCATCATCTCGCCCAGAGCACCCACGCCACGGGCGGCCAGGGTCTTGATGGGCCCGGCGGAGATGGCGTTGACGCGGATGTTCTTCGCGCCGAGTTCCCAAGCCAGATAGCGGACGGTGCATTCGAGGCCAGCCTTGGCGATAGCCATCACGTTGTAGTTGGGGACAACTTTTTCGGCTGCGTAGAAGCTGAGGGTGATGATGCTACCGCCTTCCGTCATGAGAGGCACGGCGGCGCGGCTAACGGCAATGAGCGAATAGACGCTGACGTCGAGGGCGATGCGGAAGCCCTCGCGTCTGGTATTGGTGAACGAGCCACGCAGATCCTCAGCGGGCGCATAGGCCACGGCATGGACAAGAATTTCAATCTTCCCGAATTTATCTTTGAGGGCGGCAAAGAGAGTCTCGATCTCGGCATCGTTGGACACGTCGCACTGGAAGCCGCTGGCTCCCGGCAGCTCGGCGATCAGGCCCTCGGCCTCGAGCCTCATACGCTCGTTTTGATAACAGATGGCCAGGGTTGCGCCGGCCTCGTGCAGTCTTTGGGCAATTCCCCAGGCAATAGAACGCTTGTTGGCCAGCCCGAAGACCACGGCCGTCTTACCCGCCAGATTGATCATGCTTGCTTTTCTTCCTCCATGGTCCGTTCCGGGGGATGCGGGACCAACCGACTTATAGAATATCAGCCACTTAGAGAATATCAGCCGCCCAGGTCCACCAGTGAGACGTTGCCGACGGGGCGCTCTAAAAAGCGCGAGCCAAGACGCTCAAATTTCTCAACGGAATCAGTAGCGAAGAAGCGGAGTTGCGCGGCCGGCGGAAGATTTCCGGTTTGCTGGGGGTGGAAAAGGCGCACGGCAGCCTCGGCAACCGCTTCGGCGGAGTCGATGACCCTCATGCCGGAGGGCACGGCGGTGGCGATCACGCCCTCAAGCAGCGGACGCAGCAGCGGGTAATGGGTGCAGCCGAGGACCAGCGTATCGGGCTTGAGACCCTCGAAGGCCGCTTCGGCGGTCAACTCGTCGAGATAGATGCGGAGGACTTCTGCGGTGACGGGATGATCGGTCCAGCCTTCCTCGACCAACGGCACCAAGAGCGGGCAGGCCTTTTCAAGCACGCGCAGGCCATGGGCTTGGCAGGCGGCTGCGTAGGCATGGCTCTGCACGGTGGCGTCGGTGGCGATGACCAGCACGTCGCCGCTGCGCGAGGCGGCGCGGGCGGCTTCCGCTCCCGGCTCGATGACGCCGAGGACTGGGACGGGCACAGCATCCTGAATGGCATCGAGGGCCAGGGCGCTGGCGGTGTTGCAGGCGATGACCAAGAACTCCGCGCCTTGCTCGCGCACCAGAAATTGCGCGCTTTGAGCGGCGTAGCGGGCGATGGTGCGGCGGGATTTGGAGCCGTAAGGCAGGCGCGCCGTATCGCCGAGAAAGGCAAAGCGGGCCTGGGGCAGGCGCTGGATGAGAGCGCGGAGGACGGTGAGGCCGCCGAAGCCGGAATCGAAGACGCCGATGGTGGGGGTCATGGTTCGTAAACCGCGGGCTTGGCTGGCGGGAAGAAAAAAGTGGTTAGACTCGAGGACAGACGGCACAATTCCATGAAGACGCTTCTGTCATAAGGATTGCGTGTTCCGTTTCTCACGAAAATCGAATTGAGCGCGCGATCAACAAGGCCATAAACCGCTAGCATTTGCGGCACAGACGGCATTCGGTCACGCCAGAAAGCATTGGAAAGTTCACGGAGTACGCCTTCCGGTGTGCCGTTGTGAATGCAGGCATCGGTTCCGTTCAGATCGCTGGCCGATCTTTGGATTCGATAGGACTCCGACTCCCAAACGAACCAATCGTGGCGGCTGGGGTGAAGATTAGCCCAAGTAATTGTCATGCCCAATTCCAGCGGCATGTTGAACCTTGGCACGGCCGTTGGCGCAACGCTCATTTCGACCCTGGAGAGATCGTGGATGGAATAGCGGCAACTCTGGATGAGCTTGAAGATTCTGTCTAGTCTGCGCACCCCACCTGGGATTTCGGAGGCAAGATGGGGAACCAAATCCAGTTGGCAGAGCCCAACGATGTATGCGATGTAGAGGCTGGAGAATTCTTCGTCGTAGGGAACGTTCAGGAAAACGCCCTTGGGGTCAGGCAGCGGAGGCACGCTTGCGCCTCTTTTCCGGTTCGATCGAGTTTACAGGCGTCTCTTCACGATTGGAATGCGCAGCCTTGAACTCCTCCACAAGTGCCCGCAACGCCTTTTCGCTAGCCTTGGAGACAGGGAAGCGCTTCTCTATCTCTTCAAGAGTGGACCAAGGGGTCGTGATGTGAATGGGCTTGCGCATGTCTACTGATTAATCATACTGCGAATTCAGCGGAATGGAAACAGCCATGGCATGGCGTAGCGACTACGGGCGCGGCACGGCCTCTGCGGCCAAGTAAGTGCGGGTCAGGTCGGCGTGGCCGGCAAGGGTTGCGCGCGGTTGGCCGTCCACGAGGAAGCGAACCTGGGTGACACGGGGCAGGTTGGCGTGGAGAGTGCCGCAGATGGAGAGCACGGTCAGCGTCTCGGTCTCGAGGCCGGAGGGGTGGCTGGCGACAAATGCGCCGGTCAGGTTGACGACGGCGAGTTCGGGGCCTGGCGGGGGCGGGCTGGTATGTTCCGGCGCAGACGCTTTGGACTCGATCGATTTTGGCTGGCCAAGCGCGGGTTTGGCGGCGGGTGCGCTGGAGCTGTTGGCCGGGTTCGAGTCGGGGTTCAGAACCGGCAAAAGGAAGACCTGGGCAATAGAACTTGCGCCGCCGGGGACGGGATGGTTGGCATCGGGAGCGGCATACAGGTCCATCAGCTTGCCCAGCACCACGCGTGCGCGGGAACCGGGGTCAAGAGGCAGGGGCAGGGATTGAACCTGGGCCAGCAGGGTATTATCGGCATCGCTTGCCACCAGCAGGGTGGCCTGCACGGTCGGCGCCACTTCGGGAGCCTGCGTGGGCGCTGAGTCCTGGCCAACCAACATGCGCTGGTGGGCGCGCTCAAGTAACTGCCAAAGAACCACGCTCATGACCACGGAAGCCAGAAGCATGAGAGAGAGCAGCACGGCCTGATAGCGAGGGATCACGGCTGACGGACCTCCGATCGCCAATCGAGCAGCGCTGCAGCCAGCGCCGCAGCCACGCGCGCCTGATAGTCCGGATCGTCCAGCTCCGCATCGATTTTCTTGCCCGGGCCACGCTCGGGAGCTATTTCTATGGCAACGGCGGGGCAGGCCATGCTGTCAACCACTGGCAGGGAAGTGCGGCCCAGTGTGACGGTCATGCCAGCCTGGAGCAGGTCCGAGTTGAGCGTACCGGCAAGGGCCAGGCTGCGCGTAACCCAGGCAGACTGCGCGGTCTTCCAGGCGGCGAAGCGCGCGGGCGGGGCTGGAGCCAGCGAGGAGACAAACAGATGGACTCCGCTGCCGCTCTCTGAGGCATGAAGGCTCAGGCAGGCCTGGGCGTTGGTGTGGTTGGCGATTTCCGCGCGGCGGTTCACCTCCACCGTCGTGTCGGCATCGCGCGTGGCGGCCACAGGAATGCCGCGCGCCTCAAGCAGCGAACGCAATCGGGCGCTCAAGGCAAGAGTGATGGTCTTTTCCTGCTGATTGTTGGTGAGGCTGCCGCCCAGGTCGTCGCCTCCGTGCGCGGCATCGAGTACGACGACAAACCGGGGGGGCGCGGGGGTAGGCGCGGGAGCTGCCGGGGTGGAGGCTGCAGGCGGAGCCGGAGCGGATTGCGCGGCGGCCAGCGTCGATGCTGCCGCAATCATGGCTATCAGAGCCCCAACCAGCCAGCGCCCCCTGAATACGAGGTTACCGGCTGCGAGCAGAGGCCGAATTGCGAGCCTAACCGGCAAATACGTACCTCAGGGGTTAAAACCCCGCGTTCATTTTGTTGCGCATACGGCACGACTGAAGTCGTACCCTGATACAAAGCCAGAGGCTTGCAACAAGTTCCTAGAGCGACCACTCCCCATGTTCCTGGATCGCGGCATGCATCGCATCGGGAGCTAGGTCCAATTCGCTGGGCCACGCCACTGCGCCGTAATCAAGCGTGACCTGTGCAAACAGAGATGGGTCCGCAAGGGCTGCGAATACTCCGGCCTTCGGCGAATGTACCATGCGCGACATGTCAACCATTCCCTTGAGGCCATCGGCAAATGCCACGCGCAGGCGAAACCCCGGAAGAGCTTCGACTTCGGTAACACGCCACGGAGACCGGGGCGCGACCTCCTCCATTAAGGCAGCGGAAGGATTTTCGCCGGCGTTTGATTCTGTGTGCATAGGCTAGGAACCTACGATGGCCGGCTAGAGTGCAGGGGCAAGGTCGTTGAGTTCCTCGATGCGGAGCATTCTTATATCGCGGACACAGATCTTGAACCATGGGTAGGTATTGCTCACGTCCTGAGCAGCCAATACACACTTGACCGCGTTCATTTCCGCATTCCCGAAATAAACACTACCTTGCTGCCAATTGAACCCCCAGGGCTCAAGGGTCTTCCTGATATCCCCGTAAGCGATTGTGTAAGAAGCATTCGGGTACACGTTTTGCAATTGTGCGGTATCGAGGTCAAACGCGATAGCGTACATTCGAATTCTCCCGGTTGGAAGCTCGTCAAGATCGTTCACGCGCAAATCAACAAGCGGTTCGTCCAGTAAAAGGGTACTCACTTGCCCCTCCAAAAGCCACCACCGTTATCTTACCACTCCTCTTCTCCAGAGGGCGCTTCAGCTTAAATCTTTCGGCTTGCGAGCTCAGTCCAGCGCATAGATGGTTAAACCGCTGAGCAGCTTGGGGAAGAAATCGGTGGACTTTTGCGGCATGACGTCGCCGGCAAAAGCCACTTCCCGCAGTTGCTCCATGGAGACGGGGTTGGTGAGGAAGGTGACGTCGGCTTCGCCTCGGCGAACCAGATCCACTGCTTCACTTGCGTCGCGCAGATAGCGGATGTTGGTCTGCTCACGAACCTTCTCAGCATCCAGGCCAAGCAGCCGGTCGAGCACGATGGAGTGCAAATGGCTGAGATCAAGCTGGCGCTGGCGTTCGGGTAGGCCGGCGAGCGCGATAGCAACAGCCTCAGGCCTGGAGCGCAGCAGCAGCGCGCCGCTCTTGGTCACAGCGATAAAGACTGTGCCTTGCTGGCGGCCAAGCAGATCCATCAGACTGTGAGCATCGTCGGCATCCAGGGACTCGACTGTGAAAAACTCCTGCGCGGCGGCGGCAAAAGCCGCTGGATCGAAGTTCGACAAGCTGTGAACCACACGATGGGTGGGCAGAATCACCAGGCCGTCGGAGTCCATGTTGACAAAACTCATCATCACGGCGGCTTCAGGGTAAGACGGCTGGGGCAACTGGTTCACGCCATACTCTGCTTTCGCCGGTGTGGCGCCCGCAAATTCTCTGGAGTAATTCAGCGCGGTCTCATATCGGTGGTGGCCATCGGCGATGATCAGCTTCTTGTCGGCCATGGCTGCTGTCAGCAGGCGAATGGCCGCCGGGTCGCTGACGCGCCACAACCGGTGCAGCACGCCATACTCGTCGGTAACCTCGGCTTCCGCGGGGCCGTTGCCATCGTAGAGAATCTGCTCCACGCTGCCCGCGGGGTCAGAGTAGAGCATGAATATCTGGCCGAAATGAGCATGAGTGGCCTTGAGCAGATTGAGCCTGTCGCTCTTGGGCTTTGAGAGTGTCTGCTCGTGGCGGAAGACCACCTTCTCGGCGTACTCGTGCAGCTTGCCCAAGGCGATAAATCCGCGCCGTTCTTTCACGACATCGGTTCCGGGAACCTTGAAACGCTGCGCATAAGCGAAGATGCAGGGCTCTTTTTCATGGATCAAAATGCCCTGTTCGCGCCAGGCGCGAAAGTCGCGGGCCGCGCGCGAATAGACATTCTCGCCCTGCTCGGCGTCAAACAGCTCTGGCTTGCCCAAAATGATGCGCACAAGATTGTAGGGGCTGCGCTCGTAGTAGGCCTGCTGCATGGCCGGAGAAATCTTGTCGTAGGGCTGGGTGACGACGTCATCCAAGCGGACTGCGGAGGGATTGTAGCGCCAAGCGCGAAATGGATAAATGCGGGCCATACTGAAGGTCTTGCTCCCCGTTTCAAACGGTCGGAATTGCGTTTGAAGGCCCATCGTACACAATCGGGGCCGCTTCCACGCTTAGGCTCGATTGTATCCCAGTTGCCATCGCCAGCCGATCCGGCCAATTGAAAACCCGCAGGCCGATCGGGTGCATGAAAAACGCCACTCCTGGATAGGGGTGGCGTTTTTCATGCGGAATGGAGGCGGGTTACGTGGTGGATGCCGGAGCCTTGGCGGGCGTGGGGGCGGGGCGCCTCCGCTTGGGCGCGGAAGGCGCGGGGGCGGCGGGAGCGGAATCCTGGCTTTCCTCTTCTTCGCGGGGAGTAAAGAAGCGGACGCCCTCCAGGTTGCGCTCGCCCATCACGTGCAGGCGGAGGAAGTTGGTGGAACCGGATTTTGTACGCGTGCCGGCGACGATAGCGATGACTTCGCGGGGCTTGACGTAGCCGCCCTGTTCGAGGAGGTTCTCAGCGCACTCGACCAGCGCCTCTGTGGTGTTGACCTTGGGACAGCGAATGGGCGTTGTGCCCCACAGCAGGTTGAGGCGATTGATGGTGACCTCGATCGGGCTGAGCGCAAAGATGGGCGCCGAGGGGTGGTATTTGGAGAGCTGGCGGGCCGTGTAGCCCGACTCGGTGAAGAGCGCGATGCCGCGCAGGTCAAGGTCGTCTGCGGCGTGGGCCGTGGCTTCGCAAATGGTTTCGGCGATGGAGAGATGGGCCAGCCGCTCCCGTGGTTCGGAGTAGTTATCCTGCTTGATGTGGCGCTCGGCATCGGCCACGATGCGCGCCATCATGGCGACCGTCTCGACGGGATACTTGCCCACCGCCGACTCGCCCGAAAGCATGACCGCGTCGGTGCCGTCGTAGACGGCGTTGGCCACATCGGAGACCTCGGCGCGGGTGGGCCGGGGATTCTCGATCATCGACTCCAGCATCTGCGTCGCGGTGATCACCGGCTTGCGATATTCGGCGGCTCGGCGGATGATGTGCTTTTGAATGGAGGGAACCCGCTCCGGCGGCACCTCGACACCCAAATCGCCGCGCGCCACCATGATGGCGTCGGCAGCCTGCAAAATGCCGTCGAGGTGTTCGATGGCCTGGGGTTTTTCGAGCTTGGCGACAATCCAGGTTTCGCCGCCGTAGGCTGCTACCCGGTTGCGCACCAGGCGCACATCCTCGGCGGTGCGGACAAAGGAGACAGCGATGGCATCCACGCCGTTCTTGAGCGCGAACTCAAGGTCGGCCGAGTCTTTCTCTGTGAGCGAGGGGACGCGCACCGGAATGCCCGGCAGGTTGATGCCCTTGTTTTCGCCCAACATGCCGCCGTTGATAATTTCGCAGACTACATCGTCTCCGAGCACCTCGTGAACGCGCAGTTCGATGAGCCCGTCTGAGAGCAGGATGCGCGAGCCCTGCTCGACGTTCTCGGCCAGAGTCAAGAACGTAGTGCCCACCAGCGACGCCGTCCCCGGCACATCGCGCGGCGTAATCGTCAGCCGGCCGCCGGCCTTGAGCAACACCGATTGGTGATCTTTCAGCTTGGAGGTGCGGATTTTGGGCCCTTGCAGGTCGCCCAGAATGCACAGCGGCTTGCGCAGCTCGCGGCTCACCTTGCGGATCATCTGGATCAACGCCAGCTTCCCCTCGTGCGTTCCGTGGGAAAAATTCAGGCGGACCACATCGACACCCGCGCGAACCAGATCGCGAAAGACGGGTTCGGTATTGGACGCGGGGCCGAGCGTGGCGACGATCTTTGCGCGGCGTTGGATGGGGGACTCGGTCAAGCTAAACTCAGCAAACGACATAGTAAAACTCCAGGAAGGATTCGATTGGGGAAAAGGGTTCAGTTGAGTAAAAGGGTGAATCTGTGTGCGGTCCGCTTCATTGTACATGGGGGATGGGTACGCACCCCCCTTTCTCATCATGCACGGCGGGGGGTGCGATGGTCGGTGAGAATGGTCACTGACTTGAAGAATAGAAATCCGAATGTCCGGAAAGCGAATTCTGCACCTGGCGTTCCCTGAATAGAGCGCCATTCAGCTCCGCGCCAATGAGGACGCTGAAGGCTGTGATGTAGAGCCAGACCAACGTGGCGATGCCCGCGCCAAACGAGCCGTAGAACATGGAGTAGTCGGCAATGCGTGTGACATACCAGCCGAAAGCGAGCGTGGACGGAAACCAAAGCAGTGTAGCGGTGACGGCGCCGGGAGCAACCCACAGCCAATGCTCCTTGCGGCGGGTGCCGAAGTGGTACAGAGCTGAAAGAACGGCGACGCTGGTGAGCATTGCAATGGACCAGCGGGCCATCCGCCAGAAGAAGATCACAATAAAGCGCAACTCATGGACGGCATTGTCGATCATCCAGGTTTCGATCTGATGGCCGAATACGACGACCAGTGTAGCCAGCGACAGCGGAACCAGCGCGATGGGCACCAACAGCAGGGCGCGAAACCTGCGCCCCCAAAAGCTCCAGTCGTCGAGCGGCAGCCGGTAGGCGCGGCGAAAGCCCTCCATCAGCGAGAGCATCATGCCCAGGCTGGCAATGACGCTGAGGGTGGTGGCGGACAGGATCACCTGGCCGGAGTGAATGCTGCGGGCGAGGAGGTAAGACTGAAGCAGGTCAAGCGTGTCGCCGGGCAAAAGCTGCTCAAATGTGGCGCGAACCGCACCCACGAGCGTGTTGCCCTCAGGCACCTGGGCCAACAGCGTAGTCATGACCAGCAGGGCGGGAAACATCATGAGCATGCCGGAGTAAGCCACGGCCTTGGCCGTATTGATCACATCGTGATCCATGGCCTGACCCACTGCATCCCGTAGCTTGGCAAGAAACTTGATCATCTGTGTCTCTGGCAAGAGTAGAGCATTACCTCGGCTTGCGGCGAGAGGGCGTTGTTGAGGGAATGGCTTTCTTTCGCTGGCCCGGCTTAAAGCGGGAGTCCCTGCATCACGCGTGTCACAAGTCCCTGCACTGCTTCAACATATTCGCGCGGGCGGGAGAGGAAGCTCAAATGCCCGGTACCCGTTGGCAGCGTCAGGGTCTGCGAATTGGGATACAGACTGCCCAGAAAAACGATCTCGCGCTTTGTGAAACCCCGGTCGTCTTCAGCGGCGATGATTTGAACCGGAAGAGACTGAACCCACGACAGGCCGGAGTGAATGGGATTGTCTTTGAAAAAAGCAGCATATTGAACCAGGAGAGAACCCTGGTGCTTTAACCGCGCTCCAAAGTCGGGTTGCCTCAACTCCTCCTTATAAAACTGAAGCCAGAAATCCGCCGCTTCCGCCGGCTTGAGCAAACGCTCCATCTGGGAGCCGATCGCGCGCAGGAGCAACGTTTCGGGAAATAGCATCATCAGTTGTGTGGCGGCGGGCAGCCACACCGCGCGCGCACCCAGGTAAAAACCCGTGCTGGAGAGTACCAGGCCGGACACGCGCTCAGGATGGCGAAGGGCGAGGGACTGGATCACCACTCCTCCAAGGGAATGACCAAGGAAGATTGCTTGCCTGATGCCCAGCAAATCGAGAATCGCTTCGATGCCGCGATTCACCTCCTCGATCGTCGTAGCGCTGGTGGGAATGCCAAGCGAAATCACATGGCAGTTGGATTCCAGGGCGGAGTTGATGGAAAACATCGACTCGGCGGTGCTGCCGCCGCCTCCAACAATGACAATCGCGCACTCGCCCTTGCCTCCACTGATGTACTCCCAGCGATCCGATTCCACTTGCAGGATTTGCGTGGGGTGGGTCTGGCGAAACACGCGTAGAGTTTCCGCCATCTGAGCCGATGCGTTCATCTCTTCCTCCGCTCTCGTGTGTTTGTGGCTCAAGCATAGTTCAACTGAGGTGCGAACACCGGTTGAAATATAGATTTGCAGTGGAAGCAGCGAATCACGGACAGAGCCAGCTAAAGCGGTTTATCCTGAAAACGCCATGAAGATGCCCTCTGTTCTGCTGCTCTGCGTGCTTGGTTCTTTTCTTTTCACCCTCAGCCTTGGCTGGCTCTCGGCTTCGGCCCAGACCAGGCCTGTACCCAACCCGCAATTGGCATCAAAAGAATTGAATGCCCGCGTCGAGGCGCTCTTGAAAAAGATGACCCTCGATGAGAAGGTCGGGCAGTTGGCGCAATATACGGTTGACTACGCTACCGGGCCGGGCGGCGCGAAGCTCGACTTTGAGGAGATGGCGGCCAAGGGCCAGGTCGGCTCCATGCAGGGCATTGTGGGCTCCGAGGCGACCAATCGCTTTCAACGCATCGCCGTGGAGAAGTCGCGGCTGCACATTCCGATTCTGTTTGCGCGCGATGTGATTCATGGCCACCGGACGATCTTCCCTGTGCCTCTGGCGCTGGCAGCAAGCTGGGACCCGGCGGCGACTGAAACAGCCGCGCGTTATGGCGCAACAGAAGCGCGCGCCGACGGCCTTACCTGGGTCTTTTCGCCCATGGTCGATATTGCCCGCGATCCGCGCTGGGGACGCATTGCGGAGTCCGCCGGCGAAGACCCGTATCTGGGTTCGGCCATGGCCCGCGCGTGGGTCAAGGGCTATCAGCAGGACGATCTCACCAAGCCCGACTCAGTGGCCGTGAGCGTGAAACATTTCGCCGCTTACGGCGCGGCCATCGCAGGGCGTGACTACAACGCCGTGGATATGAGCGAGATTCTGCTGCGGCAGGTTTACCTGGAGCCCTATCGCGCGGCTGTGGAGGCCGGCGCGGCCACGCTGATGAGCTCCTTCAACACCATCAACGGCGTTCCCGCCAGCGCCAATCCCTTCATCCTCACCCAGATTCTGCGCAAGGAGTGGGGTTTTGACGGTATGGTCGTCTGCGACTGGCAGGCCATCAATGAGCTGCGCGGTCACGCCATCGGCGCCGACGACGCGACCGTGGCCCGCAAGGCACTGGAAGCCGGCGTGGATATGGATATGGTGGGCGGCCTGTACGGAACCGTGATCGCCCCGCAGGTGCGCGAGGGCAAGATACCCGAGAGCGTGGTGGATGAGGCTGTGCGCCGCATTCTGCGCGTCAAGTTTGCGCTGGGGCTCTTCGACCACCCCTACACCGAGGTCACCCCGGCTTATGACGCCACGCCGCCGCGCCGCGCCGCGGCCCGCAAGGTGGCGGCCGAGACCTTTGTCCTGCTGAAAAATGAACCCGTCGAGGGCGTTGGAACCCTGCTGCCGCTGACCGCGAAGGCCAAAAAAGTGGCGCTCATCGGCCCCATGGCCGACAATCAGGGCGAGATGCTGGGTACGTGGAACGTGACGGGCGACCCCAAATTCGTGGTCACGCTGAAGACGGCGCTTGCGGAGCGGCTAGGCGACAAGCTGCTCTATGCCCAGGGCTGCGGCCTGCTCTCTGGCGAGGATGCGATCGCGCTCCAGAGGGTCAACGAAAAGCTGACTGCGGATACGCTGGTGCCCATCCCGGACGACGCCAAGACCATTGCCGAAGCGGTGGAGACGGCGAAAAAAGCCGATGTGGTGATCCTGGCTGTGGGCGAGCCGACCGGCTGGATGGAGGGCGAGGCTGGGAGCCGGGTTCATCTCGGTCTTACCGGCGCACAGGTCAAGCTTGAGCAAGCCGTTGCGGCGACGGGCAAGCCGGTGATTCTGGTTGTGCTGGCCGGGCGTCCGCTGGAACTGAAATGGGAGGCTGGGCATATCCCCGCGATCCTTGAGGCGTGGAGCCCCGGCATCGAGGCAGGGAATGCTGTGGCTGATGTGCTTTTTGGCGACGTAAACCCCTCGGGCAAGCTGCCGGCCAGTTTTCCCAGGGCTGTTGGCCAGGAGCCGCTTTACTATGCGCAGCTACCCACCGGGCGTCCGGCGCGCGGCGACTTGAGCCGTATCCCTGCAAATTCAGACGAGAAGTACATGTCGCGGTATGTGGATGAGGACAACTCAGCGCTCTTCCCCTTCGGCTGGGGCTTGAGTTACACGCGATTTAGTTACTCCCAGCCAACTGTGAGCCGCGCAGAGGTTCCGGCGAAGGAAGTGATCGCGTCCGGACACACGGCGGTGACCACCGTGGGCGTGGACGTGAGAAACACCGGCAGCGTGGCCGGAACCGAGGTGGTCCAGCTCTATATTCGCAATACGGCGGCCAGCGTCTCGCAGCCCGTCCGCGAACTGAAGGGCTTTGCCCGCGTCACTCTGGCCCCCGGTGAGCAAAAGCACGTCGAGTTTCCCCTGAGCTTCGACGAGCTGAGCTTCTATAACATCGAGGTCAAGCGGACCGTGGAACCGACGATCTACAAGATATGGGTCGGAGGCAGCTCGCTGGCTGCGGCGGAGACGAGTTTGGCGGTGGTGGAGTAGGGATCGGAGATCATGGCCATGGGGCAGAGAAAGCAGCCAGGAAGAGTAGCTCACGGAGGAAGGCAGGCACTCATCATGAAAAAGAGGGTTTCCCAGGAAGTCGAATCTGCATCTCGCGAATCCGCATCTGTTTTGATCGACGTGAGAATCCATGAACTGGCCGACTGGCGCGGAGAGATGCTTTCCCGCCTCCGCGCTTTGATCAAGCAAGCCGACCCTGAGGTCGTCGAAGAGTGCAAGTGGGTGAAACCTTCTAACCCCGGCGGGGTGCCTGTGTGGTCCCACAACGGAATGATCTGCACCGGCGAGACCCATAAGAGTGTCGTCAAGATGACATTCGCCAAAGGCGCCTTCTTGGATGACCCCGCAGCTCTCTTCAATTCCAGTCTCGATGGGAATTTGAGGCGTGCCATCGACTTTCGCGAAGGCGACAAGGTGAACGAGAAGGCTCTGAAAGCTCTCATTCGCAACGCCGTGGCTTTGAACACGTCCAACGCCTGAAATGGGCCGGTGGCCTTGTTCTGGCCACCTTTGGGCTCTGAACATCACATGGCTTCAGCCGCATGCACGTATATAATTCCGGCTGCGGTGGGTTGAGAGCCGGGGCTATATTCCGTTACTGGCTCGCACGCCGGAGAACGGCAATACTCAAGTTTCTTCTGACGTCGTTTCTTATCCTTGTTGTGGCTGCTCCCGCGCTGGCCAAACGACCAGACGTCTATCCTGTTTCCTGCAACGATCTTTGGGCAGCTGTGCACGACACGCTCGACAACCCACGCAATTACGGAGTCGTTTCGATGGATGATTTCGGGCAGAGGGCACGGTTCGTTGTGATTGGCGCACGGGGCAACTACACCCAAACGGTGAAGCTGAAGGCCAAGGACGGCGGTTGCGCGGCGAATGCTACCATCATCGAGCTTGGCCCACACAACATGGACTGGCGCCAATTCCAACATCGCCTTGCGCACTCGCTGGCGAGGCTGCAGGCGGCGAAGCCCAAACCGGCGGCAGCGTCGATCGGGCTGCCGTAATACGGCTCGGCCGCTGGACATGCGGGTGGCCTCGCTCCGGCCATCCACAAATGAATGGGTGCCAGGCTCATCAAGGAAGGGCAGGCAGCTTGTTTTAAATCCGCTATAGATATTTACATCTATAGCGTTTATGGTACACTTCCGGCATGGAAACGCACATGGATCGCCTACTGAAGTACGCCGGTCGGCAGCCGGTCATACGGCCGCGTGATCTGGTCAGGCTGCACATACCGCGCAACTACCTTGGCCGGCTCGTCCGAGCGGGAAAGCTCGAACGGGTTGGCAAGGGACTCTATTCTTCGAGCGAGAACCCGCCCACGGAGAATCGGACGCTGGTGGAGGTCTGCCGCAAGGTGCCCCAGGCCGTGGTCTGCCTCTCGTCCGCGCTGCGCTTCCATGAACTCACGACCGAGAATCCATTTGAGGTTTGGATCGCCCTCAAGCAGGGAGCCTGGACGCCCAGCTTTGACTATCCACCGATTCGTGTGGTGCGCTTCTCCGGCCCGTCCCTCACTTTCAGCGCTGTGGAACATACGATTGAGGGCACCACAATCAAGGTCTACAGCCCGGCAAAAACTGTCGCCGACTGTTTCAAGTTCCGGTCGAAGGTTGGAACGGAACTTGCGATTCAAGCTCTTCGGGAGTGCTTCCGCGAGAAGAAGGCGTCGATGGATGAACTCTGGGAAGCGGCGAAGATTTGCCGGGTCGCCAACGTGATGCGGCCCTATATGGAGTCCCTGTCTTGACCAAGAATGTCACCAATCTCGCGGCTTCTTTCCGGCAACGCCTGGCGAATCTTGCGCGGCAGCGGAATGAGGATTTCGGATTGCTTCTGACGAAATATGCCCTGGAGCGCCTTCTCTTCCGCATCAGCCAGTCGGAATACTGGAAGATCTTCGTTCTCAAAGGCGCACTGCTTTTTGAACTCTGGACGGAGCAAGCCCATCGGCCGACTCGGGATGCTGATTTTCTCTCCAATGGCGACAACGATCCGAGCCGTTTTGAAGCCATCTTCAGGGAGATATGTGCGCTCGCCGTCGATGACGACGGTCTCCAGTTTGATCCGGCGAGCGTCAAGGCGCAGCGCATCAAGGAGGATGCGGACTACGAAGGAGTCCGTGTCACCTTCCTGAGCTATCTGGAGCGCGCGCGGATTCCCATGCAAATCGATATTGGGTTCGGAGACACCATCACGCCCACACCAGTTGAGACTTCGTTTCCAACGATCCTCAACGGACCAGCGCCGTTGCTGCTGGCATATCCCAAGGAGACCGTAGTCGCGGAGAAGTTTGAGGCAATGGTGAAACTCGGTATGGCGAATAGCCGCATGAAGGACTTCCACGATCTGCGCACCCTGTCTCAACTTTTCCCGTTCGATGGTGAGGTTCTTGCCGAAGCCATCGTGCGGACATTTGAACGGCGAAAGACGGCATTGCCCACCATCGCAGCGGCGCCACGAGCATTTACCTCTGAATTCTTTGAAGATGAATCGAAGCAGCGACAGTGGGCCGCGTTCAACACCAAGAATCGTCTCTACATCGAGGCCGTTCCTTTGGAGCGCGTCGTGGGCGACATCCAGCGATTCCTCATGCCGCTCCTCGCCGGAGTGACGACAAAGAAGCATTGGAAGAGGCCATGGCCAGCGGGAGGCCCATGGCAAGATTGACGATCTCCACAAAACCCACAGGCAGGCGGTCCCGGTTCCATGCGCGACATATCTTGCTGACGCCACATCTCAAAATCGAGATGTGAGGCACCCGTCACTTTGAAGCTGTTGCGAATCGTCGGAGAACTCGATGCATCTTGTGAGGTATTCTACTTTTCGAGATTTCGGATTTTGCTTGATTAAGGCCCTTAACATGAGCTTAATCGTTTCACTGGAGGGACCATGCGTTCGTCACCTTTAGCCGTGGTGGTCCTTTTGCTGGTGTGGCCCTTTGGACTATTGGGTCAGGAAGTCACGCCAAACACGTATGCTCCGCCGCTGACCCTGGAGCGGATGATGCTAGACGATCCGACCTTCAGTGGGGCGAACCTGTGGGTTCTAGCAGCGGACAAGGCAAACATCCGCGCTACCGTTGAGAAGCAGGCTGTATCGGGCAAGCTACTCGCGCAGATGCTCCTTGGTGTGGCGTACATTCCTCCAGAATGCTCGTTTCTGCCGTTTAAGACAGCCCCTGCCGACTGCCCAAAAGATCCCTTACCGAATAGTCCTATGGGTCTGACACCGTCCTTTGACCTTGCCATTCAATGGCTTTCGCGCGCTTCAGAGCAAGGAAATGGTGAAGCAAGCGAAATACTTGCTCAGGTCATCGGGCGTTCGATCCGGTCTCCAATCCCGTCCCGCTATCAAATCACGGACGTCGCTCACTACCATGCGCTCGCGCGTTCTCAAGGATTTGACTTACAGGACGTTGAAATCTCGTGCTATTCGCTCGATCCCAGAGGCCCTGCTGATCGCTTGATCATGGCGGACACGCAGGTGGAATACCAATTCACGCCTCAGGAGCTTGACTCCCTGCATGCGGCCGGTGCTTCGGGGACTTTAAGGTGGGGGGGAATGAACGTCAATCCTGGTATCACCGTCTTGCTGCGGCACCCCGAAGGTCCGAGAATTCATACCAGAGTCATCCTTGGTCGCCCAGCCTCGCATGAACTGTTCTTCCCTTTGGGCGACCGCGTCGATGTGCTGTATCTGCAACAGGGAGACCGGATAGTTACGATTCCGACTACTTACCCCGTTTTACGCAGAGTCCTCTCAATTCGGCCGCCAACGGCAGATGAACCCGCCGCAGCAAGGCTCCAGGGAATTGATGGCCAATTTGGCGGATGTGCAACCCGGACCTTCCCGCCGCAGAGCAGTGTGCCTAAGCCGTGATAGGACCGACCTGGTGTAACTCCGGCGGCCCCAGCTCCGGAATTTCAGACCCTGGATCACTCGAAACCCACCCGGCCGTTTTTTTGTTGGCGTGAATCTGTGAACACAGAAGCTTCGAGTTCACAGATCCCAACAGCGAGATGTTGGGCGCCTGGCCGCTAGTCGAATTCCATCACCACCGGCTTATCGAAAATCTCTGGATACAACAAACACTCTGTCGCGGTAGAATCAGTCAAGCAAAAGCCTCTCGATGTGCCTTAAACACTGTCTTGTCAACATGTTTGTAACATAAAAGACATTCGCTACCTCAGCCTTCACGAATAATCCGGGCTAGAATCGATAGCAGGCTCTAACTTTCCCGGCGAACGGTTGGCCGAACTGGGAATAGAAACGCGATTGCCAGTCAACCGGCTTTTCCAACCCAAATGTGCAATATGGCATGGCGAAGCGTTCATGTTCCGTAGTTTGAGAGGGGAGACTATCCGCAATGGGCGTAGATGTTCATGGATTGCAGATTCTGTGTTGGGCTTCGCGGAAATCGACGAAATTTGGAAGGGTCGCTACCATCGGCAGGCAGGCAATGAGTGCACCTGTCGAGGAGTTAAGAAAGCACGTATCCCTACCTTTGGACTACAAGTATCCGCCGCATTGCGAGGATTTACTTGTTAGGGTTTTCGGGGCCGAACGCGTCGACTCGTTTGACAACTCCGCTTTTGAGGGTTGCACCTATGCGACAGACTTCAACAAGCCGATTGTCGCGCCCTGCCAGTATGGCACGGTCATCGACTTCGGGTGTCTGGAACACATATACAATGTGGCGCAGGCCTTTAGAAATGTCTCTCAGTTATGTGAGGACGGTGGACAAATCCTTCACTGTTTACCGGCGAACAATTATTGTGGCCATGGATTCTGGCAATTCTCTCCCGAGTTGTTCTTTTCTTTGTACTCAAACCAAAACGGCTATTCGAAAACCCAGGTGTTCATTGCGAGTTTGGACGATGAAACAACATGGTACGAGGTCGTAGCTCCCCGAGATGGGAAACGCGTGCCCATATTGTCCGATGCTCCCCTTTATGTTATTTGCAGAACTGTCAAGCGAGGGGACTTTTCTCACGACAATGTGCAACAGTCCGACTACGTGTTCTTGTGGGACAAGGACGCCGGGGATCCGGCCTTGCAAAGCAGCCACATGCCGCGCACCGGCCTGGGTGCTGTCTTGCAACGAAATAGATTTGCACGGCTCCTTCACAGAAAGCTGATTGTTGGTTTAGGGTTGAAGGGCTACAGCTTGAAACGAAACCCATCGTTGATCAAGCGGCGTATCTCTGACTTGATTTAGCGGCGGATGGCCCACCTGCCGGGTGCCCCTCAAGGTCCCGCCTTTGGGATCTGGCAAACTACAATCCTTCCCCTGCACTTTGCACAAGATTACGCCCTGTCGGCGCACAATAGGGGATAGAGAAACCCATGAAAGAAATCGTCGCAGTGCGGAAGTTGCATCCGCGTTCCTCGGATCAATCTCTCAGGAACCAGCCCGATCCATACCTTCCCCCCATTACGATTTAATTAATACCCCCACCCCCTCTATTTATTCTCGAATCCTTGCAGTTAATTTCCCAGTTACCTCAGTAGTGCGGAGGCGGCCCAGAGGATGGGGGCCTGGCCGTGGAAGTCGCCGGTTTTGCGGCGGCGCTGTAAGTAGTAGTCGAGGTCGGCCTTTTTGTTGGTGCCTTCGCAGACGCTGGTGGTGTCATCGTGCTGGTCGATGTATCCGGTGACAGCGATCCACGCCTTGCGGGCCGCGGGGCCATACGTCGGCCCATCGAGCCATCCATTCTTTACGCCGGTGATCATGGCGAAGGTGAACATGGCGGAGCTGGATGTCTCGGGCCATGCCTCATCGTGGTCGATGAGCTGCCGCCACATTCCATCCTTGCCCTGGTACTTGAGCAGCGCGGCCATCATGGCCTGGTAGCCCTTGAGGATGCGTGCCCGCTGAGGATGGTCGGCGGGGAGAGTGCGCAGCATCTCGGCCATACCGGCTGCGATCCATCCGTCGCCACGTCCCCAGAAGAAGGGAACATCGGGCGCGTGATAAAAGAGCCCGTTGGGCTGCTGGAGCTTATCGAGGTACGAGACCATTTCAAGAGCATCGCGGTCGAGATACTTATGGTCGCCTGTGGCGCGATACGCTTCGAGCTGAAGGATCGTCAACATGTACATGTCGTCGATCCAATAGCGGGTTTCAGCGGAGAGGCCGTCGGGCTGGGGTTTCTCCCATTGGCGATCAGCCCAGTATTGGCCATACACGCGATACTTTGCGTCTTTCATCTGCATGCCGATTTCGAGGGGGACGATGCCGAAGATGGAGTCATCGACGTGATGGCGCACGGGAATCCGCGCGGCCTCTGGGCCGCCGGGCATGAGGGGAGCGAATTTGTCGATGAGGCGCTGGCGAAGGGCATCGTCGTGCGTGAGCTGAGCGACGGTGAGCGCGCCGTACCAAGCGGCGCATTCGCCATAGAAGATGGTGCCTGTGCCCTGATGCGGGGCGGTGACGAAATGCTCGGCGAGGCGCTTGCCGACATCTTGCGGCGAGCTGCCGTCCGGCCAGTTGGTGAAGTAATCGGTCTGCGCGAGGACGGGGGTTGTGGCGGCGGGGAAGAGCAGAGCAAGAGTAGCGAGCTTCAAAAGAGCGTTCATAAAATGGTCTCCAAAACGGCCTCACCATTCTCCATCACGGGACCATGGATAGGGAAGAAGGGTCAGCGCGCGGGGGTGATGTGCTGGAAGAGGGACTCGAAGCAGCTGGGGATTTGGGAGTCCCATTCGCCCCAGTCGTGGCCGCCGGGTTTGGTGTGGAACTCGTACGCGAAATTGTGTTCGCGGAGGCGCGCGGCAAAGCGGCGGTTGGGTTCGAGCAGAGGCTCCTGCTCGCCGGCGGTGAGATAGATGTAGGGAGTTACGGCGGGATTGGCGGACTGCACAAGTAGAAAGGGATCGCGGGATTGGCGCGATTTGCTTCCTGAGGGGCCGAAGATGGTCCGGATTCTCCACCATTCCCCGGTGCGTCTGATGCTGAAACGCCGGTGAAGAATATCGATGGATGGACTGATGGCGCCCACGAAAACAAATAACTCTGGTCTGCTCAGTGCCAGCTTGATGGCCGCGAATCCTCCCATCGAGATTCCGACGATGGCGCGATTCTCGCGGCCTCTGGCGGCGGGAAACCGGGCTTCTACGTCGGAGATCAGATCGTTCACGAGATAGTCTTCATACTTGTCTTCAGGTTTCCCCACGGCATTCATGTAATAGGAGAAAGCGCCTTCAACCATGACGAGGATCAGGCCGCGCGCTGCGTACTGGGAGACATCCGAGTCGTTGGACCAATCGCGGTAGCCACCGTTGCCGCCATGCAGCAGATAGACCACAGGCAACTTCTGGCCGGGGACGAGTTTTGCGGGCAGGAAGACACGGTAGGGCATCTGGCGCTGCAAGGCCGCGGAAAAGAAGTTCACATCCTGCACCGTTACGCCGGGAACGAACCGGGGATGATCCGCCTGGAGCAATTGGGGCGTGCGGCAACCACCCAGAGACAGGGCAACCAGGCCCAAGGCCAGCACGGTTGAGCGCAGGATTTGAAAATTCTTCATGGAAAAGCGATTCTAACTCGACGATCCGCAGGTCCGGGCAGGTACACTGTGCAGCAAGAGGAGGTTTCACCCCATGCAGACAAGAATTCAGGGCACCACAATGCCCGTGCTCGATGTGCAGCTTGACCCTAACGAATGCGTTTTTTCAGAGAGCGGCGAGCTCTCGTGGATGACCAGCTCGATTCAGATGACGACGCATACCCAGATGGGCGGAGGCGGCGGATTTTTTGGCGCACTGAAGCGGGTGGCCGGCGGCGGCAGCCTGTTTATGACCGAGTATCGTGCTTATCAGTACCCTGGCGAAGTTTCCTTTGCCACCAAGGTGCCGGGGCACATTGTGCCGATCCAACTGACTCCGGGCCAGGAGTTCATGATTCACCGGCACGGATTCCTCTGCGCCACGCCGCAGGTAACCCTCGGCGTAGGCTTCCAGCAGTCGCTGGGCGCGGGCATCTTTGGCGGCAACGGGTTCCTGCTGCAGAAGGTGGGTGGAGTGGGAACGGCGTGGCTTGAGCTATCAGGCGAGCTGATCCTGAAGAATCTAGTTCCGGGCGAAGTGCTGCGGGTGCATCCAGGGCATGTGGGGGCCTTTCAAGCGTCGGTGGGCTTTAATATCACCACGGTTCCGGGCATCAAGAATGCGATCTTCGGCGGGGATGGAATCTTCCTGGCGCAGTTGCAGGGGCCGGGAACGGTGTGGCTGCAGACGCTGCCGATTTCGCGGCTGGCGCACCAGATTGGCGAGTACCTGCCACGCGCGGGCGAGAGCCGCCAGGCCGGACCCGCTGTCGGGGGAGCGCTGCTGGGCGGCATTGTGGGCTCAATGCTGGGTGGGGATCAGTAGCCCAGCGGGCTGCAAAGAGAGTGGAGTTAGCCAGCAAGCGCAACAACAATGGCGGCTTTTCCTATTCCCGGATTCGGGATCGGGGAAGCCGTCATTTTTCTGGCCTGAATTGGCTCATACAGCGGCGGAGTATAATTTCGCTGTCTCAATCATAGACAGTAGGAGAGGAATCTATGCTCGCCCCTCACTGTTCCCTCGTCCGGATTCCCTGGATCGGCCGAATCGCGGTTGTCTCTGTTTTTACGGCTTTTTACTTTGCTCAGATTGCGGCCGGTCAGAGCGCGCCAGCTTCGCTTGCCGCGCAAAATGGACAGCCAGCTCAAGCCAAGCCTGCAACCAGCGGGCAGGAGACCACGCCAGTACCACCAAGTGGAAGCGCCCCAGCGCGTGCGGCCTACCAGCCTACCTGCCCGCCGAACGCCGCCGCCAGCATTCCGATGAGCGCGACGATTGTGGCCAAAGTGACGGGGCCGATGGACTCTGGACATCTGAAAGTGGGCAAGGAGTTCTGGGTGACCGTGCAAGAAGCCATTGCCTACCCCGGATGCAAGCTGAGTGCAGGGTCTGCCATCTACGGCCACGTGACATCCGCGCTTTCGCAAAAGAGTTCTCCTACCTCAGAACTGTCTTTGGCGTTCGATCATGCCGATTGCGAGGACCACGGAAAGAAGGAAATGAAGCTGTGGCTGATTGGCCTGATCGGGCCCGCCGAAGTGGATGCGAGGTTGCATGACGATTTGCCCATGGGCGAGCTTACCAAGAAGCGGAGCGCCAATACCGCTACCAAAATCTCGACCTTTACCGACTTCAAGCTCAATCCCGGCGGAGCCCCAAATACAGTACATCCTGGAATTGTGCTTGGCATGCCGAAGCTGAAGCTGGACGTTCAGGGAGGACCAGCGTGCAGCAGCGCTCGTATCTCCAGTACCGATCACACCGCGGTTTTGGAACTGGGATCAAATCTGATTCTGATACCGCAGAGCGCACCGTAGGAGCCTGGTCTGGCGGAGTATCCACCGAGGCCGTTGCCGCATCGAACGTTGAGACATCCCGTATTGGCAGCACTGCCACTATCGACCAGCGCATTGCCGGCGCCTCACGCTCCGGCTTGCAGGAAGTTTGTACATGACTCAGTCCCAAAGCAACACGCGCAACCTTCGCGGCGACATTGTCTTCGCGTTCATGCTTTGCCTGGCTTGTTATCTGGTATGGCTTGTGCGCGACGTGCTGATGCTGGTGTATGTGAGCGCTCTGTTTGCCGTGGTGCTCAGCCCCGTGGTGCGTTCCACTTCCCAGTTTCGGATTGGCCGCTGGCAGCCCTTTAAGGGCTCTGCCATTTTCTTCCTTCTGCTGGCTGTGGCCGCGGCGCTCATTGCCTTCGGCTTTCTGGCCCTGCCGCCGGTCATTCGCGACATGCAGAAGTTTGGCAGCGAGATGCCAACGCGCTTGCCTAGCCTGCTGGCGAAGATCAAAACCATTCCATTCGCCGACCGGTTGAATACCGACGAGATCAGCTCGCGAGTGCAAGATTTCGCCAGCCACGCTGCGACCTATCTGCTGCTCTCGATTGGGGACTGGGCCGGCAAGGTCTTCAATGTCGCCATGGGCTTTATCCTTACTGTCTATTTCATTCTTGAAGGCGAAGGCACATATCGCTGGTTTCTTTCCTTTTTCCCGGCGGAGAAGCGCGATCGGCTCGACAAGACCTTGCGGCGCGCGGAGATCCGTATGGGTAAATGGCTGGTTGGGCAAGGGAGCTTGATGCTTATCCTTGGAGTTACAAGCACAGTTGTCTATCTCTCACTGAATGTGCGCTACGCCTATGCGCTGGGTGTACTGACGGGATTGCTCAATATTATCCCGGTGATGGGCGCGGCAATTTGTGTGGGCCTCGCATTGCTTGTGGCAGCCATCGATTCGTGGGGCCGGGTGCTGGGGATTGCTATCTTCTATGTGATTTATTTGCAGGTTGAAAATTCCTATCTGACTCCGCGCATTATGAAGAACAGCGTGGGTCTGCCTGGCCTGGCGATCCTGTTAGCACTGCTGCTGGGTTCGGCTCTTGAAGGCATTCCAGGGGCCATGGTCTCGGTGCCAACGGCGGTGCTGGTTGCCGAGTTACTGGACGAGTATCTGGTGGCCAAGGATGCTGCGTGATGCTTGCAGCGAGCTAGCAGTGGATGCCTCTGAGTTTTCAGAATCAAGGGACACGGGGCAACCAGCCAGTTAGGGCTTGCTCGCAGGGACGAGCACCGAGGGCAAGAGCGGTGTATCCACGGCCACGGCGACGGTGAAGTTCATGCCGGGTTCAATTACCGCTTCTTTTGGCTTCCTCCCGGCTTCTCCTTGCAAGGTTTCGCCTCCGCTGACGCGGATTGACTTTCCCCGTGCATTGATCGAGTAGATATCGAAGGCCAGGTTGCCCGGCACATTGTGCCTGGCTGCAGGCCTGGCAATGGTCAGAACGACAGAAAACGGAGTTCCTTTGGGGAGTACGACGACATCGCCAGCTTTTACATCCTGATCGAGAAGAATGCTGAGTTTGTCTCCAACGTGTGCGGTCTTTGAGTTGACCGTCGAACCGGTGATTAGCCGAAGGCGGGTTCCGGCATGAAGTACTCCATCTGCGGAGAGAGCCAGCGGCGGGGTTGGCGATGGCGGGCCTAACATTGTGTATTCGGCGTGGGCGACTAGGCTACGCGTCATGCAGGGCGAAACGGCGATGGCCTGTAACTGGGTAGTGTTGTCGATCGGGATGGGTCCCTCATAGAGAGCCGAAGAGGTGGTTGGAGTCCACCCGTCGGTCGTGTAGTAGACCGCTGCATAGTCGTCGGCATAGCGCCATTTGATATGCACTTTAGTCCCAGGCATCACATTGCCGGACTTCACGGAAAGGGATGGCTGGTTAGGCACGCCAAAGTATGGCCTGGAGTATGACGATGAAGTATCGGCCGTACTCTGCATCATTTGCTGAGTCGTTTGCAGGTTGGCCTGTATCGCCTGTTGCATGGCTTGCTGCGCGTGCTGGCTTGCTTGCTGCATGTCTTGCATAGCCTGTTGAGTTGCCTGCTGGTTGATTTGGATGGCTTGCTGCATTGCCTGTTGGGCAGCCATGGCTCCGGGATCCTGGCAAAAGGCCGAGGCGCTGCACAGAACGAACACGAGTAATGCGGTTTTCATATTGGTCCCCAATACCGGATTGCACTTTCTAGTGCATTTGACCGGGAAATTCGGGGACGGTTATGAAGATTTCAAGGCTGACTCACCGAAACTGTGCTTCTGATTCCGGCTTGAACCGCGGCCTTCATCACGCCGCAATTGGAAAAGAAACGGATGAGATTGGCTGTGAGGGGTTGCCAGGTCTCAGAAGTGGGACCCTTCGACAAGCTCAGGGCAGGCTCTGGGGCACCCGCCTCAGGGGCTGAAGCCCCGGTCGATTGCGTGCGTTGAATGTTAGGGCTAAAGCCCTGACCAACCAGCCGCGGACTTGCGTCTCCCACCCTTGCGCCAGAAACAAGGCGCAAGGATGGGGCACCCGGAGTTGCGCCGGCCATCTTCAGCTCGCCGCTTCCCTGGGCGTCGAGGACAAGGGCGGTGAGCTTGCGGGCCAGAGCGAGGTCGAAGCTCTCGGCGACAAAGACGAGTTTGCCACGGGTGGTGATGACGACTGGGCCTTCACTGGTGGAATACACTTCTTCCGTCGATCCCCTGGGCAGGCCTGCTGAGGTTTGCTGGGCGTCGAGGTCTGGCTTGAGGCCGGAGTATTTGCGGCCGAGACTGTTGGCATAAACGTCGGCAAAGGTTTGGGCAGAGCTGGCGTTCTTCCACACGGAAAGATAGAAGATGGCGAGGGATTTTGGGCTGGCCTGCTCGGCGGGGGTTGCGGAGCGCAGTTGTCCAGCCCAGTAGAGGCCGCCGTCCCAGGCTGGGGTCAGGTCGCGATCTGTGTCGTCGCCGCCGAAGAGCTCTGCCAGGATGTGCAGATCAAGCTGGCCGATCTGGCCGATGTCGTAGGGCTTATAGAGCTTGTCAACCAAGGGATGGATGTCGGGAAGCAGGGGCACCGCTGGGACACGCGCGCGCTCGTATTCGCGGGGGTTCTCAATCTCCCAGGTTGATGTGGGAGGGTGGTCGAGGGTACCGGTGAAGGCGGCGGCCTGGCCCTTGTCCATCCAAACATCTTGCTCGAAGCTCAGACCCTCGCGATAGGGGAAGAGCAGCGACTCAGAGAGCAGCAACGGGGCGCGGGCCAGCACCGGGGAACTGCCCGACCCGGACATCTGCTGTTTCAGGATATCGATGATCTCGGGGTCCTTGACGAGGCTCTTGCCCATCGGCTTGAGCATGTAGTCCATCATGACCGCGGTGGCCTGGCCCTCGACGACGGCTTCGCGGGCGGTGTCCATTTCGTCTTTTGCCAGGTGGCCGGTGTCCTCCGACGAGTTATGCGAGACTTCATTGGGGGTCTGGTCGCCCCACTTTTCCAGGTCTGTGTGTTGGTCCTGGAGGGCATGGGTCAGCTCGTGGGCCAGCACCGGCTTTTGCTCATCGATGCCGATCCAGTCGAGCATATTGACGGTCTTGGTTTTGGAGTCGTAGTAGGCCTCGATCTGTTCCTTGAGCAGCGCTAACAGAAAGGGCTTGAGGTCGAAGTCGCGGTCCAGCAGGCCGAATTTCTTGAGGACAATTTCGCCTTTCTGGAGGCGCTTGGCTCCCTCATCGTCGTTGAACTTTTCATTCAGGTAGCTTTCCACTTCAGCCCGCGTCGTCATTTGGCGCTTGACGGTGCTCTTGATCGGGAAGCCTGTTTCCTGCGAAGAGAACTTGAGCAGCTCATCGACCAGCGCGAAGAGCTGCTTGGCCTGATCGGGGGTGATGTGGGTTGTTTCCTGGCCGGAGGACTGGGACGGATTGGGCTGGGGGGTAGCCGGTTGCTGCTGCGCCGGGGCCGCGCCGGCCGCCGCAAGGCACAAAACAACTGTGCAGACGCAGGCCATGAAAGGACGCGGTCTCAGCCGTGCCGCAAACGATGCAAAATGATCGCGGGGCTTTGCAGGTTGCGGAAAAAGGCAAGATTGCGTGCAGAATCCCCAAAAGCAAGCCTCAGGGGCTAAAGCCCTCGTTGATTTTACGGCGCTTACGGCACGACTCAAGTCGTGCCCTTTCAAAGCTGGAGTCCCCGCTGACCGGTATTCACCGCTGGCATCGAGAGCAACACGATTCTCTGAAGTCTTCCGCGCCACCGCTGGTTTCTGCTCGCTCATCCAATCTCCTCGCATCTCTAAAGTATGGTGCCGCCGGTACGCATCTTCTTCCAAGGCTATAATCATGATGGGGTCTAGCGCGAAGTTTACCTTGAAAAACTGCGCGAGGCCGCGGAAAAGCTTCCCAATGACTGAACTCGATCTTGCAGCCACTACCCAGCCCACTTCTCTTGCAACGCTGTTGGCATCTGCTGCTGAACCGCATGAACTAACCGTCTATCGTGGAGTGCTTACGCCACGGGAGTTGGACGCGCCAACCAGAGAAATAGCGGCGCTGGTCACAGGAGCCGCCGTTCACGACCTGGGCTGGCTCAAGCGCATCGCCGTACATGGAGAAGACCGTTTCCGCTGGCTCAGCGGGATGGTTACCAACATGGTGAGCGAGCTGGCGACCAACACGGGCGCTTGGAACCTGGTTCTGAATGCGCAAGGACGCATCCAGGGCGACCTGACAGCTTGGCGCGAGGGCGACGAGATCGAGCTCGTGATTGAGGCCTGCCAACTCGATCGGTTGATGGCTCACCTTGAGCGCTTCATCATCATGGACGATGTGGAACTGGTTGCACTGGGCGATGAGCAGGCGCTGGGGTTGACCGGGCCGGCGAGCGACGAGGTTCTGGGCCGGTTGAGCCTGCCGACACTGTCTGAGCCGCTGACCTCAACCCGCGTGGAGTGGAACGGGCTTGATTTGAGAATCATGCGCGGCTATGGAACGCTGGCACCGCACTATGAGCTTTGGACGCCGGAGGCGGGCATCAAGAAGCTGTGGAAGGCGCTGCGCACGGGCGGGGCAACCCCGGTGGGATGCGCATCTGTGGAGTCGTTTCGTGTTGCCGAAGGGATTCCGGCGTATGGAATCGAGATGGCGGAGCGCGATTTGCCGCAGGAGACCTCGCAGATGCGGGCGCTCAACTTCAATAAAGGCTGCTATCTTGGTCAGGAGATCGTGGAGCGGATTCGCTCGCGAGGCAGCGTACATAAGCATTTGCGCCAGCTTGAGCTGGATGGGCCGTTGCCGCCAGCTGCGGCTGAACTGACATTGGACGGAGGAACGGCAGCCGGGCAGATCGCCAACGCGGTTGAATTGGCGCTCCCGAAGGGAACCCGCATTTTTGCGCTGGGGATGATTCGCGGAGAAGCCGAGTTGCGCAACCAGCCCTTGACCTATACCGCCGGCACGGCTACGGGGATTGCCCGGATTCTGGCCGCGCCGCCCAGCCTGAATTAACACGTCAGCAAATCCGTGAGATGGATCGGAAACCATAAGCTATGAGCGAAACACCCAAGTTTACCGTGATCGATCGCCGCAAGTTCAAGGCGGATGAAGAACAAGAGAGCCACCAACCGGCTACGTCCGCGAACGAGCCACCGGCAGAGGACAGCTCGAAACCGACTGTCCCAAGCCCCGGGCCGCAACTGGTGTCAAACGATAGCAAGCGCTCAACTGCGCCTGATCCGGCTCCGGCACAGGGCGGGTTAGAGCAGGAGTTGCCGCCCGCACCGACAGCCGAAGAGAGCCAACAGCAGAAGACTGCCTACGATGCGTCGGCACAGCGGCTGGAGGATCTGATTCGTGCGCAGAATCCCGCAGTGGGAGCGCAACCGCCGATCGGATTTGAGCAACTCGTGCAGCAGATATACGTCTCCGCCATGATTCAGATGGGCGCGGGAACCCAGGAGGGGCAGAGGCCGCGAGTGGACATTCTGGGCGCGCGCACCACCATTGACCTGCTCGGCGTGCTGGCGGAGAAGACCCGCGGCAACCTGACCGAAGCGGAGAGCAGCATGTTGCAAACGGTTCTGTTCGAGGTGCGAATGGCCTTTCTTGAGCTGACCAGCATGATCACGCTGCAAGCCATGCAGCCGCCGCAACCGCCGCCGCCGGGAAAGCGGTAAGTACAGGGGTCAGGGATCAGGGGTCAGGACCGGGTTCGGCGAGCGATTATGGACGGCCTTCTAACTTTTCTGGGGACAGGAACCTCGATGGGAGTTCCGACGCTGGGGTGCGGCTGCGCAGTTTGCACCTCGGCCAACCCGCACGACCGGCGACTGCGGCCCTCGGCGCTGGTGCGCTGGACCGAGGACGGTGGGCCGGAGCGTGTGGTGTTGATCGACACTGGGCCGGACTTTCGCGAGCAGGCTCTGCGCAACGAGCTTAAACGGGTCGATGCGGTCTTTTATACGCACTCCCACGCCGACCACATTCTGGGTCTGGACGATCTGCGCCCTTTGAGCTTTATTGCATTCCGCGAGGGCGGGCCCATTCCGCTCTATGCATCGGCTGAGACGGCGGCGGTGCTGGAACATATTTTCGAGTACACCTTTTCGCCGCTGGCTACGTATCCGAATCGGGCGCGCGTGCGCCTGGAGCCGCTGGCCGAGCGCAACCTGGTGCATGGGGTCGAGTTCCTTCGCGTTCCGGTGTTGCATGGGCAGATGGAGATCGCGGGTTTTCGCATGGGACGCGTTGCCTACCTGACCGACGTGAGCGACATTCCCGAGCAGAGCTTTGCGCTGCTTGAGGGCCTGGACCATCTGGTTCTGTCTGCCCTGCGCCACAAGCCCCACCCCAGCCACGCGACCGTGGATCAGGCGCTGGGCTGGGCGCGGCGGATTGGCGCCAAACAAACCTGGCTCACGCACATTGCTCATGAGTTAGGCCACGAGGAAACCAACCAGGCACTGCCTGCTGGAGTGGCGCTGGCCTACGATGGACTGAACCTGACCGTGAGCCTATGAACCAGTTATCGAGCCCCATGATTCCTGCTTATCGTTCGGTGCAGGAGATCCCCGCCGGATTTGGCCCCGCAGTGGCTGTGGTAGGGAACTTCGACGGCGTGCATCTGGGGCACAGGGAGATTCTTTCCGCAGTGGCGGCGGAGGCGCGCGAGCATAGCGCACGGGCGGTTGCTATCACCTTCGATCCGCACCCAGAGATGTTCCTGCGGCCGGAGCAAACGCCTCGGCTGCTAACGCCGATGGACGAGCGAGTGCGTCTGCTGGCCGCGACCGGCATCGATGCCGTGGTTGTGCTCACGTTTGACGCGGCGCTGGCGGCCTTGCCGGCGCGGGCATTTGTGCGCGAGATTCTTGTGGATGCTTTGCATATCGCTGCGCTGCATGAGGGAGGCAACTTCCGCTGCGGGCATGACGCGGAGGCGGGGGTGGAGGAGCTCAGAGAGCTCGGCGGCGAATTCGGGTTTGCCTTGCGAGTCCATGAGCCTGTGCGGGTGCGCGGGTTGGAGGTGTCGAGTTCGGCGATTCGGGCGCTGGTGGCTGCGGGCGATATGCGCCGGGCACGGTGGATGCTGGGACGGCCATTTGCGGTTCGTTCGACGCCAGCTCGTGGGCGCGGCATCGGCACCCGGCTGCTGGTGCCCACGGTGAACCTGGCGGCTTATGAGGGGCTGCTGCCGGCTTTTGGGGTTTATATCACGCGGCTGACGGTGGGCGGGCGCTGCTTTCAGGCAGTGACCAACGTGGGCAACCGGCCTACCTTTGGCCAGGCTTCGTTTGCCGTCGAGTCGCACATTCTGGACTTTGAGCCGGTGGAGTTGGATGAGGATACACAGATTGAGTTAGAGTTTCTGCTGCGGCTGCGCGGAGAGATTGTGTGGCCCTCGCCGGAGGCGCTAAAGGCGCAGATATTCAAGGATGTGGCGCGGGCGAAGCGGTATTTCCGGCGGGCTATCGGCTAGAATCCACCGGCATCGATTATCCATAAGCTAATCGCAGAAATTCTTAAACTATTCATGCGCGATCCATTGAGGTCAATCAAGGGTGGGCTACCCTGCTTGATAGTCGCAAGCCTTGAAAAGGGCAAAAAGGAAATTGTCTCTGAATTTCGATATGGATGGACAGGCCCTCTAGTCAATGGAGGGAATCCCACATGAGACTTGGAATGCTTAGGACAAAGCGGCTGGCGAGATGACGCCTTGCCGGCCGGCTTCCTCCTGGCGCGTTCTTGTGTGTGTCTCTAGATCATCACCAACGCAAATCCCCCTTGCAGGGTCGGTTTCAGGTCAACATCGACAACCAATGATGAAAAGGAGAAAAACATGGCAGACGAAGTAACACCTGATTTAACGAAACGCCTACCGCGCGGCGCGATCCCCTCGCCTCGCTACGAGCTTGCTGCAGCTACGCCGCATGTTCCAGACCCAACAATAGCGGTCCCACCGAGCTTTCTGATGTGGCCGGTTCAAATGTCGTCGTGGAATAACTATGTCTACGGTGACTGTGTTACCGCCGAGGAAGCCTTCGCCAAGGCCACCGCCGCGCCGCAGACATTCATTCCGTTGAACACGGTGGTTGCCTGGGCAACGGCGCACGGTGTTCTCAATGGCGCTACCCTCACCGGCGTTTTGACGACGATGCAAACGCAGGGCTTCCCGTTCAACAACAAGACATATGACGATGGCCCTCACAATTCGGTCAACTGGACCAACGCCGCGATTCTGGCGAGCGCTATCTACAGCCACGGGCCGGTGAAGATCGGCGTCGGGGCAGAGGACTTCCAATCGAATGCCCATGGCCATGTCACGCCGGGGACAAGCGGTTGGACGATGTACGCATATCCGAAGAACCTGGCGGAGGATCACTGCACAAGTCTTTGCGGTTACGGGACGCTGGAGGAATTGGTCGCTCTCTTCAAGCAGCACGATGTCACCGTCAATCCAACGAAGGGGATGCCCACGGGCCTTTGCTACGCGATGTTCACCTGGAATTCCATCGGGATCATCGATCAACAGTCGATGCTGAACATGACCTACGAGGCCTGGATTCGTAATCCGGTGACGATCATCAAGTAAGCCGTGCACGCTCGGCCATGCTCACATGCGGGGTCACGGCGGAAGATCGCCGTGGCCCCTCAATAACCCCTCATGAAAGTGCTGGCGCTTTTGCAAGATCGAGAGGATACTGGCGCGTTACTCTGTGTCTCCAGATCACAATGAGCGCAATTCCCTGGCGCAATTGCCCGTTGCGGCGGCGCTACCCAGTAAACAACGATAACCAATGATGAATAGGAGACAGTAACATGGCAGATACCGTTGATCTGACGAAGCGCCTACCGCGCGGTGCAATCCCCTCGCCTCGCCACGAACTTGCGGCAGCTATGCCGCATATTCCCGACCCAACCATTGCGGTCCCGCCGAGCTTCTTGATGTGGCCGCCTCAAATGTCGTCGTGGAATAACTACGTCTACGGTGACTGCGTAACGGCCGAGGAAGCCTTTGCCAAGGCCACCGCCGCGCCGCAGACATTCATTCCGCTGGACGCAGTAGTTGCCTGGGCAACGGCGCATGGCGTTCTGAATGGCGCCAGCCTGACCGGCGTTCTGTCGATGATGCAAACGAGCGGCTTCCCATTCAACTACAAGACATACAACGACGGTCCATACAACTCGGTCAACTGGACCAACGCCTCGATTCTACAAAGCGCCATCTATAGCTACGGGCCGGTCAAGATCGGCGTCGGAGCGGGAGAGTTCCAATCCAATGCCCATGGCCTGGTTACGCCGGGGACATGCGGTTGGGCGATGTACGACTACCCGACGGGCGAAGGGGAGGATCATTGCACGAGCCTTTGCGGTTACGGGACGCTGGCGGAGTTAGTCGCTCTCTTCAAGCAGCATGGTGTCACCGTCAACGTGCCGGCCGGGATGCCCACGGGCCCCTGCTATGCCATGTTCACCTGGAATTCCATCGGGATCATCGATCAGCAGTCCATGCTGAACATGACCTACGAGGCCTGGATTCGTAATCCGGTGACGAAGATCGTCAACCAGGACCCGATCTGGGGAATCAACGCCGGAGAACAGATTTACAACTGGAACGGGACCAGTTGGACGCTGATCCCTGGCTCACTCGTAACCATTGCAGTGAACGCCGGTCAAGTCTGGGGGATTAACAAAGGCCAGGCTATCTACAAGTGGAACGGGACGAGTTGGACGCAGATTGCCGGCGCACTTGTGAGCATTGCAGTGGGTTCCGACGGTGAGGTCTGGGGGATTAACGCCGGCCAGGAGATCTACAAGTGGAATGGGACGAGTTGGACGCAAATTGCGGGCGCCCTCGTGACCATTGCGGTGAACGCCGGTCAAGTCTGGGGGATTAACAAGAACCAGGAGATCTACAAGTGGAACGGGACGAGTTGGACGCAGATTGCCGGCGCGCTCGTGAGCATTGCAGTGGGTTCAGACGGTGAGGTCTGGGGGATTAACGCCGGCCAGGAGATCTACAAGTGGAATGGGACGGCTTGGACGCATATCGCGGGCGCCCTTGTGACCATTGCAGTGAACGCTGGCCAAGTCTGGGGGATCAACAAAAGCCAGGAGATTTACAAGTGGAACGGGTCGAGTTGGACGCAGATTGCGGGCGCACTCGTGAGCATTGCAGTGGGTGCAGACGGTCAGGTCTGGGGGCTTAACGCCGGCCAGGAGATCTACCAGTGGAATGGGACGAATTGGACACATATCGCGGGTGCCCTCGTTACCATTGCGGTTGCATGAAGCAGGAGCATCGCAGGGCCACGGCGGGCTACCGCTGTGGCCCTGAGAGATCCCTTCATCAAAGTGCTGACGCTTCTGCAAAATCGAGATTATCCTGCTTCGATCAAGCTGAGTTAGGCATCCGAGTTTCGGTCATAGCTGGATTCTCCCTGTGGATAGTGTGCGCGCGGCTCAAGCGCAATTCTCTGCAACGGGCAGGCCTGTTGGCGTTTTAAGGCGGTATTAGAAATGGCGATTGAGGCTGGAATGCTCGGCCGGCGATTCAGAATGCCACCCTGCTATCTCTCACCTGTTCGCGATAGGGCTGCGAAAGGATGGGTTACTCGATCCATTCAGGTCAATCAAGGGTGGGGTCCGGCTTGGCAGTCGCGCGCCCTGGGGCGGGACAAAAAGGAAATTGTCTCTCGATTTCGATTTAGGTGGACAGGCCCTCTTTTCAATGGAGGAATCCCCATGAGACTTGGAATGCTTAGGACAAAGCGGCTGACGAAATAACGCCTTGCCGGTCGGCTTCCCCCTGGCGCGTTCTTGTGTGTCTCTAGATCATCACCAACGCAAATCCCCATTGCGGGGTCGGTGTCAGGTCGACATCGACAACCAATGATCAAAAGGAGAGAGACATGGCAGATAACGTAGATTTGACGAAACGCCTACCGCGCGGCGCGATTCCCTCGCCTCGCCACGAACTTGCGGCAGCTATGCCGCATGTTCCAGACCCAAACATTTCGGTCCCAGCGAGCTTTCTGATGTGGCCGACTCAGATGTCGTCGTGGAATAACTACGTCTACGGTGACTGCGTTACTGCCGAGGAAGCCTTTGCCAAGGCCACCGCCGCCCCACAGATATTCATTCCGCTGGACACGGTGGTTGCCTGGGCAACCGCGAACGGCTATCTAAACGGCGCCAACCTCACTTCCGTCATGACGTCGATGCAAAAGAGTGGGTTCCCGTACAACGGCAGGACATACAACGACGGTGGCTATAACTCGGTCAACTGGACCAACGCCGCGACTCTGCAGAGCGCGATCTACAGCCAAGGGCCGGTGAAGATCGGGGTCGGGGCGGGAGACTTCCAATCGAATGCCCATGGCCTGGTTACGCCGGGGACAAGCGGCTGGGCGATGTACGATTACCCCCAGGGCGAAGGGGAGGATCACTGCACGAGCCTTTGCGGTTTTGGGACCCTCGCGGAATTGGTGGCTCTCTTCAAGCAGCACGGTGTCACCGTCAATGTGCCGGCCGGGATGCCCACGGGCCTCTGCTATGCGATGTTCAGCTGGAATTCCATCGGGATCATCGATCAGCAGTCCATGCTAAACATGACCTATGAGGCTTGGGTTCGTAATCCGGTGACGATTGTCATCATCTACTGGAACCTGCAGCAGATCAACCTCAGCGGACTCACGGCAGGCCCAGCGGCGGTCAGCGACCCAGCCTCGTTTATTTACAACAACCAGTCGCATGTGCTCTATCGCGACGCAGCCGGCAAGGTCTGGGATTCGTGGTACGACGGGGCGACTGGTCGCTGGAACCTACAGCAGATCAACCTCGGCGGACTCACAGCGGGCCCAGCGGCGCTCGGTGACCCCGCGTCGTTTATCTACAGCAACCAGTCGCATGTGCTCTACCGCGACGCAGCCGGCAAGGTCTGGGATTCGTGGTACGACGGAGCTACCAGCAAATGGAACCTGCAGCAGATCAACCTCGGCGGAGTCACCGCAGGACCAGCGGCGGTCAGCAACCTAGCCACGTTCATCTACAGCAACAACCAGTCGCATGTGCTTTATCGCGACGCAGCCGGGAAGATATGGGATTCGTGGTACGACGGGGCTACCAGCAAATGGAACCTGCAGCAGATCAACCTCGGCGGAGTCACCGCAGGACCAGCAGCGGTCAGCGATCCCGCTTCGTTCATCTACAGCAACCAGTCCCATGTGCTTTATCGCGACTCAGCGGGCAAGGTCTGGGATTCGTGGTACGACAGCAGCAAATGGAACCTGCAGCAGATCAACCTCAGCGGACTCACGGCAGGCCCAGCGGCGGTCAGCGACCCAGCCTCGTTCATCTACAACAACAACCAGTCGCATGTGCTCTACCGCGATGCAGCAGGGAAGATCTGGGATTCGTGGTACGACGGGGCTACCGGCAAATGGAACCTGCAGCAGATCAACCTCAGCGGACTCACCGCGGGACCAGCGGCGGTCAGCGACCCCGCTTCGTTCATCTACAACAACCAGTCGCATGTGCTCTACCGCGACGCAGCCGGCAAGGTCTGGGACTCGTGGTACAACGGCAGCGCATGGAACCTGCAGCAGATCAACCTCAACGGACTCACCGCGGGCCCAGCCGCGCTCGGTGATCCCGAGTCGTTTATCTACAACAACCAGTCGCATGTGCTCTATCGCGACGCAGCGGGGAAGGTCTGGGACTCCTGGTACAACCCTTCAGCATAGGATAGAACTTGCCAACGAACCCAGGCAGTCACGCCCGCTTCGCGGGCGTGACTGCTCCCAGTCCTGTCTTGCGAGAGTACGGGGAACAGCATCTGACTCTGGCCCGACCGTACACGGAACCGTTTCGTCCCCGTGTTTCTAGAGGAAGGTGGAAATGACTGCCCAAATGCCACGCGGCGCGTTCCCTGTGTCTCGCAGCGAACTCGCGGCTTCGGAGCCCTATCGGCCCGAGGCCAGCGTCGAAGTCTTCGTTCCAAGCGGCGAGTTTCCAACGCCCAATCACGAACTTGCGGCCGCGGAACCTTATAGAGCGAGCGGAGCCGCGCCCGAAAGCTTTATCGCGTGGCCGATCGGAATCGGCTTTGAGAGGAACGAGAAGGCTAGCAATTCGAGTTGGGTGGAGGAAGCCTTTGCCAAGGCCTGCTCCGAACCCAAGGTGTTCATCCCGGCCGATGTGGTGCTGTCTACTTCGCGGGAATGCGGTTCGTCGAATTTTGCCGCGTTCCTGCAAACGCACGGGTTTCAAATCGACGGCAACGCTTATTTGGATGGGCCGTTCCATTCGGTCGACTGGACGAACGCGGCGGCATTGAACAGCGCGATTGCCCATGCCGGGCCGGTGAAGATCGGCGTCGCCTCGGCGAATCTCGCCTCCGGCCCTCAGGGCCAAGTTACGCCTGGGACAAGCGGTTGGGCGGTCTACGGCCTGCCGGCGGGCCAGCCTGAAGATCACTGCGCGAGCCTTTGCGGCTATGGGTCCCTGGCGGAGCTGGCCGATCTCTTCCAGCGGCGCGGGGTCCATGTGAATTTGCCGCCGGACATGCCTACGGAACTTTGCTACGCGATGTTCATCTGGGGCTCCATCGGCATCGTCGACCAGCAATCGCTGATGAATATCACGGGCGAAGCCTGGGTTCGCAATCCGACGACGATCGTCAAGAATCTCAGCGCGTAACCGCCGGGCACGGCGGGCGAAGCGGTATTTCCGGCTTTTCAGGGGCTAAAACCTGAAGGTAAAGATTACCAATCAGTCAATATATGGAATTCTTAAACTATTCATGCGTAAATGTTTGCGAGAAAACATGGAATGGATGGATACCCCCCTGGGGTTAGGGGGGTAGGGGTCATTTTGCGGGGCTTGGTTTGGGCGGCTTGGGCTCACAATGGAAGGTGCTGAGCGCGACCTGCGCGGCGTAGAGGAGCTGGCCGCTCTTGGCGGTGGGAATGGCCTCGATGAGGATGCCGTGGGCCAGACATGCGATGAAGTCGCGGATGTTTTCATATCCGGCAAGTGGAGGCATGGCGTTGCGGTACGCCTCGCTGGCTTGCTGGGCGGCGAAGTACTTGTCCGAGCCAGTGCCACGCTTATTCTCCATGTAGGCGTTGTAGGCGCGCCGCCAGGCGGCGCAGCAACGCTTGAGCGCCTTGGCGTGCGCGGGCTCGGGGTCGAGGCTCGGGGACGGCGCAGGCTCCGCTGCTGGGGTGGGTTCGATCAGGCTGAGTTCGGCATTGGATGTTTTGGTCACAGGTGAGTTCTCCCTGTGGATAGTGTGCGCGGTTCAGGGGTAATTTTCTGCAATGGGTTGGCTGTCGGCTTCGACGGAGATTGGGGTGGGGAAATGGGCGCAGGCTAGGCGACTTCGCGGGAACAATCCCACTAACTTTTCACAAGCAGCAGATTCTTCAATGCACGTATCCGGGCAGCAATATATTTGCGCACGATGTATCAGAGCCAATTATCCCATGTGACTTCGGGAACAACCGCCTTGATGCATGACATGCTGTCGGCGGTTAGCAGTACGAGGCCATGCTCCCAAGCAGCGGCAACGATCCACACATCATTGATGTTGAGACCCAGAGAAACCAGATGTGCGTCGGTTGAAATACTCGACCTAGCCGGAGACATTTGCTTCCAGATTCTGCCTATGATCCGCCCGTAATACGATTCTGTGTAATGTGAAATCGACACTGCTGTGGGAATCAGGTACAGGTTCAAAAACTGTTTAACCCTGTGGTGACGCTGGGCGTCTCCTCTTGTCATTTGGTGGCCCGCCGATATTTCTCCGAGCGTTATCACCGACGTGAATATCAGATCACTATTCGGCAGGGACTTCACCTTGGCGATGAGGGATTGATTCCCCGCTTCCCATTCGGTCACGTGATTTGTGTCCATTAAATAGCCGTTCACGGGTGGGAAGTCTCCAACCTTCGCTTCAGCAATTCTCCGACGGTAGCTGTCGCGAAATCAGGCGATAGAAAGTCAGAGAGCGAGAAGTACACTGACATGTCTTCCGGAAAATAATCTGAAAAGGAGTGACTAATTGGGCGCTCTTGGCCTCTGAAGAAATCAAGCAATTGACGCTCAATTCGAGGGGGCATCCTATATCCTGACAAGACGGTGGCATCAATCTGCTTCAATAGCCCCTCCGCGTCACCTTGCTTACCCGCGAGCGGCATTACGGAAGTGAGCGTCTGGTATTCCTTGATAAGCCCCCATAACTTGATCCGCTGGGCCTCAGTAAAGATTGGAAACGGAATCTGGAGCAACGTCTCCCTTGTTACGTCTGTTTTCCCCTCACGCGTTGCGACGAATGCATTTGCCACCGGAGAATTCAGAATAGCCGACAGCAGCCATTCGTCGAATGTATCTTGTTTCGGCCAAACCCCGAAATACGTCTGATAGCAAGCAAGGCCAATGCTGTCCGGAGTTGCGGCCATTCTCCAATGGCCTCGCGAGCGCGCAGCTTTGTTTAAAATGGCCTTAGGCCTCTCCCATGGGTGACGCCATGAACTACCCCGCTGCATCTCTAGGCGAAGATTCAAATATGCGGTAGCGGGTTGCTCAAATATTCTGAAGTGCGTCTGTGGGGCCACCCCCAATCTGAACCCTTCTGCAGGACGACTTCTTACTAGTTCAGAACGATTTCCAGTTTCAGCCCCATTCTCTGTCAGTGGAATGTTCCATTCAATGCCGCGATGAACGTCAGCAAAATCCCCCAAGGTAGGGTAGCTTACAAGGAAATCCCACACCTCAGGCAGTTCTGGGACCAGCAAAGATCGCTTAGCCGCTTCAATCGACATCTCCGCTGCATACTCGCTCGATACCTGATGCGAATCCTCGAATGCGGACCAATGTAATGCGCCGTCATTGACTTTGCGGTTAATAACGTAAGATGCTTTGTGCGGAATTGGATCCTGTGCTATCAGGATTGCGATTTCTGAATCTGCCCCATCAAATGCCCTGTCAGGTAACAGAGTAATTTCAACCGATGCAAAACGTTTTGCAATCTGCTCACGGACTTCAGCGTAAGCGCCCCTTCCATCGACAAAGTTTCTCGGCAGCACAAAGCCTAATACGCCTTCTTGGTGCAGGTGTTTAAGCACCTTATCCAATACGGCCGCTGGTTTCTGCACATAATGCGAACCGGAATTTGTTCGCTCATCCAGCTCAAAATCGCTATACGGCGGGTTGCAAAGTACGACCGCAGCCTGGCTCAAGTACTTCGCCGAAATAGAGTCATTAAACACATCTCCGTGCTCAATGTTCCAGCCGTTGGGGTTGGGGAAGTCTGCCAGAGTTAGAGCAAGTTTGCTTATTTCAACTGCAAATGGATCCGCTTCAATCCCAGCGAGGCGATTGACGAAATATTTGTGCCGCTCGACAGCATCCATCCCAAATAAGCGTGGTCTGAGTACATTCATCGCGCCCAATAGAAATACTGCGCTCCCTGAGCATGGCTCAAGGATGAGGCGTTTATCGTCCCCAGAACTATTGAAGTGAATCCTCTCCACAACATAACGAACAATTGTGCGGGATGTGCGATGTATGCTGAGCTTACGCTTAGTCTTTTCATCAACGAGAGTGTTCGCCCAAATCTGCGCCAGAACTTCTACCGAAAGGTTTCTAAAATCGAAATCTTTCCAGATACGATCCGCTGCGATTTGGCGTGCCTCGCGAGTAAGCATGCGTGGCGTATCATCGTGATAATGCTTGGCAACCGCAGCTAATAGCTCGTCTGAGTCTCCTGATAGCTTTGAGAATCCGCTCACCTGCCGGTCATAAAAGACCTTCGCGGTTAGTGTCCGAAAGATGAGCTTGAATATCTGTTCGCTATTAGGCTCTCGGTCAGTTGAATCGACGTAAGATCGCTTAACGCGCGATAAAGTATCGCGCAGTAGCGGGTCAAGTGTTCGCTGGATTTGCTCTTCCAATTCGGGCAACAATCCGACGAAGAGTCCGAGCTGTTGATTCCACTGGTAGGAGCCCACATTTTTCAGACGAAGCAAACTCTGTGGCCGCCAAGACGCAGCTCTAGAGGCGAGCATATCCCCGACGCGGTTCGCCGGATAGGTTTCAACCAATCCGTGGCAGTTCTCTTTCCGGGAAACATTCCACTCCCGAATCTCTCCTCTATCGACTTCCAAAATGATTGGAGCGCCCAGGGCGCGACATCTATTAATCAGCGATTGGCTTCGTAAGCCATTAGCCTGTACCACACCCAGGCAAGCGGAATCGTATGAGATCGGCGTCTGACCAAACGCCGCCACTGCCACACTCCACTCACCTCTTTGCGGAGAAAACCAGTCTGGGAATTTGTAATCCTCCTCTAGCAGAGAGCCATTGTAGCCAATGCTTCGCAACCCCGCGACAACCTGGGCAACAGCGTTCGGGAAAAGGCTAGTATTTGGATGGCTCGCCACACAGAAAGAATATGCGACCGGGCACCATTTTGCAACATAAATCGTTATAAATAAAGGACTTGTCTAAGTTGTTCAATCGTCAGCACTTAGACTAATGAAAGGTGCAATGCTTACTGGCAAACGCCCATGTCGGCAGGATTTTCTGTTTGCGCGCGATCGCATTTTGTTCAGGGAGGGGTGATTTCTGGGCGAGATGGTGGCCGGGTGTTTCGGATTGGGCAGCTGCGGGGATAGGGCCCCGGCCTAAAGGCCTCTCATTGAGCGGTGGTATTCAGGGGCCTCGACACCCATGGTGGGTACCCCGCCCCTGCTCCCTCCGATGCTTGCCAGCTTGCCTGAAGGCGCCGGTGGCTGAAGAACTTCTCTCAGGGGCTAAAGCCCAGTGTTGATTCTATTGCGTTTGCGGCACGACTGAAGTCGTGCCCTGTTACAAAGCCTGGGTAGTGGGTCAAATTGAAATTGTTCTCCCTCAGGGGCTAAAGCCCGCGCCGATATTGCTGATCGAATGCCAGGGATCAATCCCTGGCCTACCGCCCGAGCCAGTTTTTCCTCAGCCTGTAAAGCACGAATGAGTTTTTCCGCAAGGCCGCTGGAGGCTCTTGCGCCTTGCAGGAAACGGAGCAGACCTCTGCGAATGGCGTTCTGCGGGGACTGGGGCAGGTCAGGGCTGGGGGGCGGTTGTGGGGATGGGTTTGACGGCGGGCTTGGGTTTGGCTGGGGCGGGTTGTGGGGGCGAGGCGGGCTTGGCTTGCGTCTGGACCGGGGGCTTGGCCACGGAGGCCGTTGCGTTCAACAGGACGGCAGGCTTGGTGGCTGGAGGCGCTGTGGGTTTTGTGACTGGGCCGGTGGCTGTCAAGGCCGAGGGTGGTTTGGCTGCGGGGCTGGCTGCGGGCGTTTTGGTCGAGGTGCTGGCTGACGTTGGTTTGGCTGCGGCTTGAGCGGGAGGCTTTGCGCCTGGGCCAGTGGCTGCCAAGGCAGAGGGTGGTTTGGCTGCGGCTTGAGCGGGGGGCTTTGTGCCCGTACCATTCAGAACCAATGCAGCGGGCACTTTGGTTGGGGTACCTGCCGAGGCCGGTTTGGCGGGCGGCGGCGGAGCGGCGGCTTGCAGCAGAGGGTTCTTTTGGTCCGCGGGGGCTTCCTGCTCGCCGATAAACTGTTCGTCGTCTTTGCCGGCGATGGCTACCTTCATGACACTCATCCAGATGGGCAGGGCGGCTTTGGCTCCGGTCTCTTTGTCGCCGAGAGACTGGCGGCTGTCGTAGCCGACCCAGACGCCGCAGGTGACCGAGGGCGAGAAGCCGAGGAACCAGGCGTCGGTATAGTCACTGGTGGTGCCGGTTTTGCCGCCGAAGGGATGCTTGAGCACGGCCACATCGTGGCCTGTACCGTAGGCGGTGACGGCCTGGAGAAAGATCATCATGGTGCGTGCTGTTTGCTGGTCGATAACCTCTTTTACCTCCGGGTTGTCATCCCAGAGGGTGATGCCGTCGGCGTTGGAGACTTTGCGGATGAGGCGGGGCGCCACGCGCAGGCCGTCGTTGGGAAAGACGGAGTAGGAAGCGACCTGCTCCTGGAGCGTGATTTCGACCGCGCCAATGGCGATGGGCAGGTAGGCCGGAATGTTGACGGTGACGCCGAAGCGGTGGGCCATGTCGATGACCTTGTGAATGCCCACGTGGGCGGCCAGCTTGAGGGCGGGAATGTTGCGCGACTCGGCGAAGGCGTTCACCAGGGTCATCGTACCTTTGTAGTCGTTCTCGTAGTTGTGGGGGGTATAGCTGCCGAAGCTGACGGGGCCATCGACGATGGTGTCGCCGGGCTTCGCGCCGTCTTCGACGGCCGCGGTGTAGACGTAGGGCTTGAAGCTGGAGCCGGTTTGGCGCTCGGACTGGGTGGCGCGGTTGAACTGGGAGAGCGCGTAGTCGCGGCCGCCGACCATGGCCAGCACGTCGCCGGTGGTGTTGTCCATGGCCATCAGGGAGCCTTGGGCGCCGGAATCCTGCTCCAGGGTGGCGCGGCGGGCTTTGCCCTCCATGGCGCTGCTGAGGTGGACGTAGATGACATCGCCGGGCTTGACCAGAGCGTCCGCATAGCGCTGGCCGGTCCAAACCCAGTCTTCTGGCAGGAGGAGCACCTGATCCGCGCCAATGCGGGCGTGAATCTCAAGCGGCATGGTGCGGGTGACCAGGGCGTGCACGTAGTCGCCGGGGTGGATCTTCATGGCCCAGTCGGGATGCTTGTAGTCATCGAGCGCAATGCCGGCGGCGAGGACATTTTCCAGCTTGCCCGGCCCGTCGTGGCCAACCCAGCCATGGCGGCGCTCGTATGTCGCCAGGCCATCCGCGACGGCGGTATTGGCGGTCTGCTGGAGGTCTAGGTCGAGAGTGGTTTCAACCCTGAGGCCGGCTTCGTGGACCTCCTCGGCTCCGAAGCGCTTTTCGAGCTCCTGGCGCACTTCCTCCTGAAACCAGGGAGCGACAGACATCTCCGGCTGGGCGGTGTGCAAGCCCAGGGGGGCGCTGCGCGCTTGCTCGGCCTGCGCGTGGGTGATGGCTTTGTCGTCCTCCATCTCAGTAAGCACCAGATTGCGGCGGCGCAGCGCCTTCTCAGGGTTGAGGAGGGGCGAAAAAGAAACGGGCGCCTTGGGCAGGCCGGCCAGCAGCGCCGCCTCAGTCAGCGTGAGGTCGCGGGCGTGCTTTGAGAAGTAGAACTGCGAGGCGGCCTCGAAGCCATACATGCCGTGGCCCAGATAGATCTGGTTTCCATAGAGGGTAAATATCTGTTCTTTGGTAAAGCTGCGTTCGATCTGGATGGCGAGATAGGCCTCCTGGAGCTTGCGGCCGGCGGTGCGCTCGGAGGAAAGAAACAGGTTGCGCGCCAACTGCATAGTCAGCGTGGAAGCGCCCTGGGCGCGTCCGTGGTTGCGCAGGTCGTACCAGACGGCCCCGGCGACGCGAAAGACATTGATGCCCCAGTGGGACTCGAAGCTCTTGTCTTCAATGGAGATAACGGCCTGGCGCAGGACGGGGGCAAAGTCGTTGTAGCCCACGACTTCGCGGCGCTCGAGGGCAAAGGAGCCGATGATGTGGCCCTTGCGGTCATAGAGATCGGTGGTGGTGGAGGGACGGTAATGCTCGAGATCGTTGATCTGGGGCAGATCGACCGAGTAAACCAGCGTAAGCCCCGCCAGCGAGCCGGTGACGACGGCCAGCGTGAGCAGCACGGCCAGCGCAAACCGGCCGACCAGCTTGCGCCGACGATGGGCCGGAACCGCCGGGAGTTGCGGGCGGCGGGGTCTCGTAAGCTCGGGTGGTTCCAAACGCTTTGTGGGGGGAGCAGCCAAAACGATTTGGGCCTCTTTGGCACTTCCGCGACGAACGGGCGAGAAGATGCCTCAGGATAAGGCTAGCATTTTCGGGCTGCTTGCGGGTGTGACGGCGCGGGGCGGGCACCAGACGAAGCAAGAGCGGGAAGAAAGCGGTTGTCAATTCAAGTGGGCCAATTGCAGGCGCTGCTATTCGTCCTGCCCTTTGGGGAGATAGATCACTCCATCCTCATTGTCAAGGCCGGGACGATCATACTGGCCGATAGCCTGCAAGATGGAAAGCGCAAAACACTGTTGAGGATTGGGCTCGGCAATTTTATCCTCCACGCTGTCATACAGTTGGACTGCGCCGTACTCATGATTTCTTAACCGATCCACAATCACGTTGGGGTCGAGTTTGCCCAACTGGACGAAACGCGTGGCATTGAAGGGATCGTAGAGGTAGGGCTTGCCGGCGTAAGCGCAGCGCAACATACTTTCGCAGAGCGCCGTACCCGGCTGCTGACGCAAGTAGGCAACTTCGACGGCGAAGCGGCGCGCTTCTTCGCGGCTCTCTTGCAGAACTTTATCCGTCCTCCCGTTGCCTGAGCGAATCATGGGAATGGCCAGCCCAAGAAAAAAGATGGAGCAGACAGCAAGCGGGGATCGAACGAAGGTCTGGCGTAGCGGCAGACTGGAGAAGTCCGCCCAAAAAACGCCGCAGAGCAAGACGATGGCCAGCATCGAACCGAAGATTCCGTTGACGTCGACACCGCTTCCGCCACTGAAATACGTATCGACCGCCAGCGCGCAGAAAAGCAGCAGCGCCAGTATGCGCCGCGTGGGATTCTTCCAGCAGATGCAGGCCGTATACAGAGCCGCGAGTGTGGAAAGCGGCGAATAGAACGGCAAAGACAGCATCGTGCTGATTCCGGCGAGGGCGGAGTAGCTGCGCGGGGTGAGCAGGCAGGAGATATAGGCCGCCCCGTCGATATGGCGCGTGAGAACGACCGAGAGCGCGGCCATGAGCGCGCCGCCAACGGCAAAGCGCAGGGCCTTGCGCGGCGAGCTGAAGAGAAGATCCAACAGCACGGCAAGAGGGAACTCAATCAGGTTGTGCTTGATGTTGCCGCCCACCACGAAGAGCAGAGCGGTCAGTTCCAGAGCCCAGCCTGTCCGGCTGCCCCGCAGATAGACATAGATGCCCGCCATCAAGAAGGCCTGGGCCAGCATCTGCGGATCGTCCATCCCCACATAGCCGCTTGCAGTGGCGCAGAAGAAAGCCACGAGGAACAGTCCGGAGAGCCATGCGGCGCTCCTTGATCGCGTCGTATGCCAAACGATCAATCCGGCGAATACGCCGCTCAGGCAAAGACCGGCCAGCGAGAGCATCCGCCCTGTAAACAGGTAATCCGAGGTGGATCTTCCCATCGCCGCAATGAGATGAAACGAGAGCGCTGGATAGTTGACCGTCGTCCAAGCATAGGCCGTTGGATAAAGCGGCTGATGCTCGGCCACCTTCTGGGCGTTATATACGTTCCAGCCCTCGTTGTAGTCGATCTCCATCAACAGGAAGGCGCGGCAGAACGGTAACGCCGCGGTCCAAAGCAGGATCGCGGCGCAAAGAGCCATCAAGAACTGGGAGCCAGGTCTCAGATCCAGGCGGGTGGGTCGATGATTCACCTATCGATCGTCCGCCTTTCATTCAAACAGTCCAGAGTTCAAATGGTGTAGTGGATGTGAAGCGGCATAAATATGGCGTACTCCCCCGAACGAAGCCCCGTTGTCGCAGTTGCCAATGAATGAAAGGCCGCTATTGCAGTATTCAATCAGCTGTTCTTTGCCTTCAGCAGTTCAATTGCCTTGTTGAGGGGCTGGTCGCCGGTCACGGGAGGCGCTGCTTCTTCTTCGTCTTCGACGACCGGACCAGCAATGACGGTGGGCGCGACGGCCTCGTCCTGGATCTTCTTGCCGGAGGGGCTCTTGAACTTCGCCACAGTCAGCAGAAGAGCGGCGCCGTCGGGCAGTTCGATGGTTTTCTGCACCGAACCCTCGCCGAAGGTGCGCTCGCCAACCACGTCGCCGCGCTTGTCGTCTCCAATGGCCGCCGCGGCTAACTCGGCTGCGCCGTAAGTGCCGCGGTTGATGAGCACGGCAAGGGGCGCATCGGTGAGGAATTTGGTGGCGTCGGCGGTGAAGGTCTGGAGGGGAAACTTCTGGCCTTCCAGCGTGGCCATGGTTCCCTGCTTGAGGAAGAGGTTAGCCAGGCGCAGCCCCTGCTGGGGGTCTTCGCCGGAGGAGTCGCGCAGGTCGAGCAGGATCTTGCGGGTCTTGCCCGCGGACCTGAGCTTCGCGGCGATTTCGTCTACACGAGCCGCAGTGAGCACACCGGGCTTGAGGTACAGAATGGTGGAATTCTCGTATTGCTGCTCGCCGAGGACGGCTGGAGCGGCTATGGTGCGGGTAAGCCTCAGCTTGTCAGGATCGGCCTTGCGGGGGCGCACCACCGAAAGAGTGAGCGTGGTCCCCGGCTTGCCGTCGAGCATGAGCCGAATGACAGCCGGCGACAACTCACGCGTGGACTGTTCGCCGATGGACTCAATGATGTCGCCGTCGTTCAGATGCTCCTTGTCGGCGGGCGAACCGGGAAGGACACTGACCACCGTAGCGTAACCATAGCGCTTTGAGACTACGATTCCAACCTGGGCCAGGCCGGTTGTGGGGTGCTCCTTGTAGATTTTGTACTCGGTGGGAGTGAGGTAGCTGGAGTCGGAATCGAGCGATTCGAGCAGGCCGTGCAGCGCGCCGGTGGTGACGTCATTGATGTTGGGCTCAGTTACGTAGTCGGTCTGGACCCTTTTGAGCACCTGCTGGAAGACGCCCATCTGGCGGTAAGCGCCATCGGCCTGGCCGCCGGCATGAACGCGAAACCAGCCTAATTGGCCAAAAAGAAGGCCAAAGCCCAGAGCGGCGAAGATGGCGACAGAAAGCACGAAGACGAAACGCTGGACAAATCGAGACACAAAACACCACCCGAGCAGCCCTTGAGGGGAACAGGGCGCTCACTCTTATAGACGCAATCATAGCAAAAACAGGGGTCAGGGGCTGGAAATCAACGAAAAGTGGCTAGTGGTGGAGTTTCCATATTGGCGGTCAACCGACCGGACCTCGGAATTTGCCTGGCGGACGCTCGATTAGCGCTTTGACGATTTAGCGTGAAGCCAGAATTCCGCCCGGCTACAAAGGCGTTTTCGAGGACCTATGCTGGCGCACCAGCTCAGGCGGCCCTCCATCGGCGCATTAACCTCTGATTGAATTGTGAATGAACAGCGAGCCGGGCTTGAGTTGTGTGGAGTGCGTTCGTTTGTTAGTTTGACGTACATGCCGCAGAATGTTCCCGAAGAGCTTAGAAGAACCATAGAGAGGCTTTACCGGTCCGAATCGGGCAGGATTCTTGCTACGCTGGCGCGCTTGCTCGGTGATTTCGATCTTGCCGAGGAGGCGATGCACGAAGCCTTTGCGGCTGCGCTGAGCCTGTGGCCGAAGAGTGGAGTACCCGGCAACCCGCGACCATGGTTGATTTCGACGGCCCGATTCAAAGCCATTGATGCTCTGCGTCGACGGGCAAGATTTGATGCGTCTCAAGACGAGCTCGTGCGATCTCTCGAAGCGCAATGCAGCTCGACGCAGGGGCCCAATGAAGAGGACAGCGTTGAGGATGATCGGCTGCGCCTGATTTTTACCTGCTGTCATCCATCTCTACCGCCGGAGGCGCGCGTTGCGCTCACCTTGCGCGAGGTATGCGGGCTGACGACTGAGGAGATAGCCAAGGCATTCCTCATCACTCCGAGCACGCTGGCGCAGCGCATTGTGCGCGCAAAGGCAAAGATTCGAGAGACACCGATTCCCTACGAGGTGCCGACGCCGCAGGAGTTGCCGGAGCGGCTAGACGCGGTGCTTCAAGTCATCTATCTCGTCTTTAACGAAGGTTATTCGGCTGCCGCGGGAGCGGAGGTAACACGGGCCGAGCTAACCGGCGAGGCGATTCGATTGGGACGACTACTGGCCGAACTCCAGACGAAGCCGAAGATCCCAAATCCGGAAATCTGGGGCCTGCTTGCCCTGATGTTGCTTCAGGAATCCCGTCGCGCCGCGAGAACCTCTCCGGCTGGAGAGCTGATTTTGCTGGAGAATCAAGACCGCGCGCTCTGGAACCGGGAGCAGATCGCGGAGGGAGTGGCATTGGTGGAGAAAGCCCTGAACTCCCGCCGCTTCGGCGCTTACACGCTACAGGCTGCGATTGCGGCCGTTCATGCGGAGGCGGAATCGGTGGCTGCGACCGACTGGCGGCAGATTGTTGCGATTTACGACCAATTGGCACGAATTCAGCCTTCGCCGGTTGTCCATCTCAATCGTGCCGTGGCCATTGGCCTGCGTGATGGCCCAGAGGCTGGTCTGGCGCATATCGACGCGGTGCTGGCGCATGGCGAATTGGCAAATTACTACCTGGCGCATTCAGCCCGCGCGGATATGTGCCGCAGGCTCGGCAGGACCGCTGAGGCCCGGTCCTCTTATGAGAAAGCTCTGGCGCTGACCCAGCAGGAGCCGGAGCGGCAGTTCCTGCAGGAGCGGATTCGGCAGCTGAAAGAAAAGAGATGAATATCATGCATGTTCTGGCAGTAGCGCGAAGTGTGGGCTTTGTATCAGGGCACGACTTCAGTCGTGCCGAACGAATCGCAAAGAATGATTCGGGCTTCAGCCCCTGCTCGCCTTCTTCTTCGCCAGGAAGCTAAAGCAATAGGGATATTGTTCGGGTGAATCGACCAGGCCGGCTTTTACCGGGTTCTGGGCGATGTACTCCCGATATCGCGAAAAGCTCTCATCGTCATCGGCCCGGACCTCGGAAAACCCATGTTGCCAGACCTCTCCCAAATACTGAAACTCCCGCTTGAGTCGAAAGGAAAACCTCCCTTTGATAAGCTGCATGGCCTTTTCGATGGTCACTTCATGGTCAACTGTTATCAGGAGATGTACGTGATCCGGCATGAGGACGAAATCATGGAGTTGGAATTTGCGCTCCGCGACATACGAACGCATAACGTCGATCAGAAGCGTCGCATTCCTTTCGGACTGTAGAAGACGGCGGCCCATGCTGGTTCTGGTCGTTGCGAAGAAGGTGCGCGACGAACTAAGAGTATCCTCTGGACAGGCGTTGCGGGCGGGTCTTGCCATGGCAGGGGCTGAAGCCCTATTCCTCCTTGCAGCTCTTGCGGCACGGCTGAAGCCATGCCCTGATACAAAGCCAGATCTTGAACTCCTGCAACCAGTGTATTGCGCTGTGCCACCGGATCACTCAGGTCAAGCGTCGCCCGATGAGTTGGTCACCTGCCTTCCATCCCCGGTCCCTCGCACTTGGGGACCGGGGAGGGAGAATCGAACTACCTGCCGCCTCTTAATCAATCAGGCCAGTTGAAACCCGGGTAGCTGTTTTGCGGCGTCTTCATCAAACGTCAAGGTTGCCGAACAACCTCTCCAGACGCCGAGGGAGCCGATCAAGGCGTCTTCAAATGTTCCGATTCCATTTCGGAGCGAAACAACGGCGTAATAGACCTCTTGCTCATTCTGAACATCGAGTGTATCCGCCGCTAAGATCATTTCGATATCGTTCGCAATCTGCTGCCGGGAACGCTTGAAAAGGCTTTTGAGAACCCATACAACTTCAAGGATACTCACGAGGCTGACGAAGCCCGGTTCTTGTTCGGTCAAGCGCCGTTCGATGATCTCCGTTGCACGAGGGGAGTGCGTTGGATCGTCTTGCGCAAGGTAGCGCAGCAGGACGTTCGTATCGAGACCGATCATTTTCTTCGCCGAAATCTTTCGGTTGCGCCTTCCGCAATCGCCCGATCCATTTCTTCAAGAGGCACCGATTGGGCCGGCTTTGGAATCATGCCCTTGAGTCGAGCCGTTGAAATCTTGGGCAGAATGATCACGCCGTCAGGGTGGAAGAAGAACTTGAACCGGTCTCCCGGCTTGATTTGCAGGCGATCGCGAACCGCTTTGGGGATCGTTGCCTGCCCTTTACTACTGAGCGTAGCTTCCATGAGACGACACTCTCCTCTCTTTACATTCTATCAAAAGTAAAGAATCGAGAAGAAAGATTTTCTTGCGCGACTTGTCGAATTCCGGTGCGGCCGTTCGACTATAGGTTGAAAGCGGGGAAGCCAACAAATGGCTAAACCCGAAAACACAGCACCCAACCAGCAACCCGCCAACTGGCAACCCAAAGGAGATTTCGCTATGCGATTCATGGTCATCGTCAAAGCAACCCCAGAGTCAGAAAAAGAAGGCGCCCTCCCCGATCCACAGCTCATGGCCGAGATGGGCAAGTTCAACGAAGAGCTCATCAAGGCTGGCGTCGTGCTCGCCATGGATGGCCTCCAACCCAGCTCCAAAGGCGCACGCGTCAAATTTTCCGGCAAGTCTCGCACCGTCATCGACGGCCCCTTTACCGAGGCCAAGGAGCTCATCGCCGGCTTCTGGCTCTGGCAGGTCAAGTCCCTCGAAGAGGCCATCGAGTGGGTCAAGCGTTGCCCCAACCCCCACGCCGTCGACTCCGAAATCGAAATCCGCCAGGTCTTTGAGATGGAAGACTTCGCACCCATCCTGTCCGAAGAGGAGATCCAGTACAAAATAGCGAAACGGGCTCAGCTGCCACTTCAGACCGCCAACAAATAGCCGCACTTGCATCCACGGATTGGAGCTGGTGTGATCGGTGGCAGTGTCCGCTACCGATCCACCAAACGACCCACAGCAGGCCTCACAGTTGGCCCTGCATCGCACCATAGAGAACAAGGAGGAGTCATGCCACAGTATCTGGTTGCTGTCTACCACCCCGACAACTACGACCCGTCCGTCGAATCCGAAGCGATGATCGAGGAGATCCACGCGCTCAACCGCGAATTGATTGCTGCCGGCGCCAGGAAGTTCGCCTGCGGTCTTTCCCCGGCCGGCAACGCCAAGTCGCTACGGGTTAAGCCGGATGGCAAGGTGCTCGTCACCGATGGACCGTTCACGGAGACCAAAGAGCACATGGGCGGTTTCTGGATTCTGGAAGCCGCCGATCTGGATGGGGCGATGGCATGGGCGATGAAGGGCGCCGTCGCCTGCCGTGCGTCGGGCGAGGTGCGCGAGCTTCTTTTCTTCCCGGCTCCAGAACAAGAACCCGGCGGAAGCAAGTAAACATCCTGGCTGCGGCGGCCTGGGAACACGCGCCCTCGGAGCACGCGCCTTGGCTGCGAGATGAACGAGCCAGCGGACGGCTCTGCGCTGGCTCCCACCCGGAAGGAGGAGAAAAACAATGAAATACCTCTGTTTTGGCTACTACGACAAAGGCAAATTCGACGGCATGACGGAGAGCGAGCGAAACGACCTGTTCGATACATGCTTTGAATATGACGACCATCTTCGCGCCAACGGGCGTTGGGGTGGCGGCGAAGCGCTTCAGGGGCCGGAGACCGCCCTGACCCTGTATTGGAAGAACGGCAAGGTGGCAACGACCGACGGCCCCTATGCTGAAACCAAAGAACAACTCGGCGGCATTCTCGTCCTAGAGGCGCGGGACATGAATCATGCTGTACAGCTCATAGCACAGCACCCGGCGCTGAGGTATGGCAACATCTTCGAGATTCGGCCAGTTGGGGATATGAGCGAAATCATGAAGGGGAGCGAACAGCGGCGGCGAAAAAACACAGCACGTTGAGAGCGAGCCGTCGAAAGAATGACCAGGATCCCCAGATATACCTGGCATGATTCTTGGTTTACGGTAACAGCCCAAGTCACGTTTTCAGCCACGGTTTGGCCTGACCCTGCGCGGTTCCGGTTGGCTGGTCGCCAGCTCGGAAACTGCACCACCACAAATGGACCAGCGAACCCTCGGAGCGACTGAGCTGAGATCTGGGGCTCTCCAAGTTTCAACGTCGAAATCTGGGACACGCTGCAGCACGCAACCACGGCTGGCGCTCTACAGGGATCAAGGGACTGCGATCTGCGGAATGTCTGTCGAGGGCGCTGCGACCGTGATCTTGTATATAAGCGGTTTGCTGCCGGGGCTTGGCCATATCTCGAGGTAATCCTGCCCAGGGGCAATGTTTTGCAGGTAATACATGCCGGCGGGCCCGGTATGGGCGGGAGCGCTTCGCGCCCCCTTCTGGTTCGAGATGGTCACCGTAAGGCCAGCGGCGGGAGCTCCGCTCTTGCGGACCAGGCGGCCACGGACGGTTGCGACGGCCGGCATCCCTGCATTGGCCGATCCCGTGGCCAGCACTGTCAAGAGCCCTGACAGCATGATCGCGCAAAGGATTCTTGTTTTCATGGGTGCTGCTCCGGGTTTCCAGACGTAGTTTCGGCCGCGACGGAGACGGGACTAGGCGCCTGTGGTGACGGGTGGTATTGCGCCTCAGGCTGGAGCTTGATGGGGTTGATTTTGATAGTCTGCCCGATTCGCGTCATTTGGACATCGTTCGTAGTGGCATTCGGGTTCAGATCGACGGGGTCTGTGATGTATCCATCGTGGTTTACAAAGAGCGTGGGGAAAGGGGATATGGTGTTTGACGGCATGATGTAGAAGTCCATCTTGAAATTGCCATCGCGGAAGAGCTGCGATTGCGGCGGACTTAGCACGATATCTGTTGGCGCCAGCGGGTCGATGGCGCTGCCCGAGGCGTCGGTCACTTGTCCCGTCACGGTCCAAATCTGATACGCCGGAGGGGGCGTAACCGGGGGGCGCACCCAGGGGGCGAGCGAATTGTTGATGATCATGGCGACGCCAACCAACGCCGCCAGAGCGCCGCCGAGTTTGAGCGCTCCGACGGTGAATGAGGCACCCTCGATGCCGCCAAGGTACCTGTAGGTCAGGGCTGCAAGACCGGTAGCCAGAAGGAAAGAGGCTGTAATGGGCGGGATCTTATCGTATCCATAGAAAAGCGGAAGGAGCACCCCGCCGCCGACCCCGAAGAACGCGAACGCCGAGACCACGATTTCATCCATGTACCATGACCGGCGAGCGGGGGGCGGGCTTGGGGCAGCCGACCTTCTTCTTGCGCCGGGAATCGTAGTGTTGGGATCGCCCATCATTCCTCCAAAGGCAGGAGATTCAACCAGGGTGTTGCGCGAAATCGTCGATTTTTGGGGCCGCCGATTTGGGGAGGCGGAAGACTCAGCAATTATGGAGTGAATCCCAGGTATGTGCAAGCAAAACTTAGTGGAACTCCGGCTTGAGGAGGAGGATGCACAAGGTGGTCGAATCCTGGTGAACGATGTTGCCGGGAAAGCGGCTCTGCACTAGCATTGAGACAGATAACCTCTTTCGTTTGCAGAATTCACACAAGATGCCCAGCCAGGCCCGCCCCGGCCTATGGTAGCCTCCGATTAGGGACCATCGCCGCTTCCAGCCGGACCCGCCGCGGCCAAAACTGGAATCGACCTCGGAGAGACACTCGCATGAGCGCCGTCAAGTACGACCTGATCGTCATTGGTTCCGGGCCTTCCGGGCAGAGGGCCGCCGTGGCCGCCTCGAAAATGAGCAAGCGCGTGGCCGTCGTCGAGGCACGTTCCGTGGTCGGGGGCGTCTGCGTCAACACCGGCACCATCCCCTCAAAAACCATGCGCGAAGCCGTCCTGCACCTCTCCGGTTACAACTACCGCGCGCTCTACGGCATGAATTACCGGGTGAAGGAAAAGATCACCATGGCGGACCTGGCCTTCCGGGTGCAAGCCGTGATCAAGACCGAGGTGGACGTAACCGAGGCCCAGCTCTCGCGCAACGGCATCGATGTCCTCCATGGCATCGCACACTTCGTCGATCCCCATCAGGTGCTGGTGGTCGGCCCTCAGTCGCAGTCCAGCCTGGAAGCCGACCGCATTATTCTGGCGGTGGGCACCCGGCCGGCCGACTCGCCCAAGGTGCCGATCAACGGCCGCACCATTGTCAACAGCGACCAGATTCTCGACCTGCCGGAGCTGCCGCGTTCGCTGATCGTTGTCGGCGGCGGCGTGATCGGCGTCGAATACGCCTGCATGTTCGCCGTACTCGGTGTCCGCGTGACACTGATTGAAAAGCGCGACCGCCTGCTCGAGTTTGCCGACCGCGAGATCATTGAGGCGCTCAGCTACCACCTGCGCGATAGCCGCGTCACCCTCCGGCTGGGCGAAGAGGTGCAGAGCGTGGAGCAACTGCCCGACGCCACCGTGGTTGCAAATCTGGAAAGCAAAAAGAGGGTCTCAGGCGATGCGCTGCTCTATGCCGTAGGCCGGCAGGGCGCCGTGGACGAACTCAACCTGGCCGCTGCCGGCCTTGAAGCCGACAATCGCGGCCGCATCCCTGTCGATGAGAATTACCAGACCAAGGTGGAACATATCTTCGCTGTTGGCGACGTGGTGGGCTTCCCGTCGCTTGCGTCGGTCTCGATGGAGCAGGGCCGCATTGCCGCCGCACGCGCCTTCAGCGACCGCGCTACCTCTTCGAACCCCAGCTTTTATCCCTACGGCATCTACACCATCCCTGAGATCAGCTTCATCGGCAAGACCGAGGAGCAGTTGACCGACGAGGATGTTCCCTATGAGGTGGGCCTGGCCTACTATCGCGAGACGGCGCGCGGCCAGATTCGCGGCGACACCACCGGCCGGCTGAAGATCATCTTCCATCGCGAGACTCGCAAGGTGCTCGGCGTACATATCATCGGCGAAGGCGCCGCGGAACTGATCCACATTGGCCAGGCGGTGATGGTTCTGGGCGGCGGCATCGACTACTTCATCGACACCGTCTTCAACTACCCCACTCTTGCTGAGTGCTACAAGGCTGCGGCTTTCAACGGGCTGGGCCGGCTGGGGCGCTACCAGGCGGGATGAGCGGATGGATGCGGCCTACGGTACCATCGATGCGAGAATTCCCGCCAAAGGTCATTGAAGCCGCCTCATGATTCTCCCGCTGCTTCCTAAATTATTTCTAACCGTCGCCGATGCATCCGGTAGTGAGGTGAAACCCGATGCACGCCGACAACCCTCCCACCTTCCTGCTGGCATCGCCTGAGCCGGCATTGCTGACGGCTATTGAGCCGGTGCTGCTGGCTAACGGCGCACGCGTAGAAATCGTTCTCACTGCCGAGGCCGCGCTGGCTGCGATGACCGCGGCCGAGCCGCCGAGTCTGGCGCTGCTCGACGCAAACCTGACCGGCATGGAGGTGAACCAGTTGCTAGCCGCAGTCCGCGCCAATGTCTCCGCCCGCCGCTTGCCCATTGTCCTGATTTCGGACACTGTGACGCAGGAGGGGCTCGACCGGCTGGCCGAGGGAGCGATCGACGACCTGATCCTGCGCTCCGCCGAATCCGCCTACTGGCGCCTGCGCATCGACCTGCTGCTGCGCATATGTCGATGCGCTCGCGAACTTGAAGCGCTGCGCGAGGCAGCGGTGCAGAACGCGCAGACCGACCATCTGACCGGCGTCTACAACCGCGAGACCATTCTGGCCATGCTCTTCCGCGAAACGGACCGCGTGCAGCGGATGAAAAATCCGCTGTGCATGATCCTCTTTGACATCGACGACTTCGGCCACTGGAACTCGCGGCTGGGCGCAGAGGCATGCGACGATCTGCTCTGCCAGGCAGCCACACGCACATCGGGCCTGCTGCGCACCTACGACCTGCTGGGCCGCCCCGGCATGGATGAGTTTCTCATTGCGCTGCCCGGCTGCAGCACGGCCAACGCCGTGCTACTGGCCGAGCGTCTGCGCCTGGAAGTCTTCAGCCAGCCCTTCCACGTGGGCGGCGAATCCATACGGCTGTCTGCGTGCTTTGGCATTGCCAGCAGCCAGGGCCGCGCCCCGGTGGTGGTGTTGCGCGAGGCCGAACAAGCACTGCAATGGGCCAAGGCCGCCGGTCCCGAGTCCATCCAGTGCGCAGGAGATTGCCCGCAGTCTTCAGCCGCGCCCGTGGCGTTTTTATCGCCCAGCTCCGGCGATGAACTGCTGGCGTGGTAGCGGCTGGGGCAGGTGTTCATGCGGCGCCTGGGAGCGACGGTGATCTTTCATTCACACGATCTTAGGACTAGAATTCAGAGAACAGGAGGGCATGATGGCATCTGGAGCCGTGGTTCGGAAGTTGGACGAAAGCGCCGTGGAAGCCCCCAAAGCGGTGTATGTGAAAAAGACCTACTCCCCTGAGTATCTGGCCGAGCAGGAAGCGATTGATAAGCGCGTGCGCGAAGAAGGCGCAAAGCGCATTTGCCGTTCGGTTGAAAGAGCCATCGCCATGGGCATCATCGACAAGGACGGCAACCGCCTGAAAAAGGAACTCCCCGCGGACATGCTGCCGGGCGCGGATCGAGACTTCGGGGGATAGTGGATGCCAACCATGTACGTCGTTGCCGGACCTTCCGGCAGTGGAAAGACACCGGGAGCCGATTCGGCTGCGATTTTTCAATGCGGACGACTATGCGGCTTACTCGAATAGTGGGATGCCTAGCACCGCTTATGGTGAGGACCTCACCAGATCACGAGTTTTCCCGAACGGACACCCTCACTCTGTACGCCGTTCTTTGCAAGAAGCGCATTCACCCAAGTCGCGGGAGCAGCAAGCATCAGTCCTGACATCTCAAAAGTGCCAGCATCATAATGCAGTTGTCCTCCGATAGCCAGAGGAGCCGGGACCAATTGGAGCAATACGCCGATCACCTCCCCTGTGGCGAGGTCGATAATTGGCCCCCCGCTATTGCCGTGGTTTGCGCTGACGGATATTTGTAGCAAATCTCGTCCGTCCTTCACGGTTAATGGAGGTGCTGGCGGCGGGTAAAGGGTGCTCGTTGCAGCAATGAGTCCGAGTTGTACAGTAGGCGTCCATGAACCCAGCGGAAAGCCACTAACGAGAACGAGCCTGCCGGTTGTCGTTGGGCTACTCGCAATCTGCAAGCTGGCAAATGGATGAGTCGCATCGAGCCGGGTGGTCCCCGGAGGCAGGGGCATTGCTGCCTCAGCCTTCATGGACTTCGCTATTGGGCTTTGTGCTGGTGAGTAGACTTTAAACCCTTTGATTTGGCACAGGGCCAAATCATGGTCTGAGTCGAGTTCCACAACATCAAAAGCCTGCCCTGAGCCGCCACCTTCTCTTTGACGGATGGTAGCAGTCAATCGGACATCCACTCCGCTGATTTGTTTTGTGCCCACAACGTGAGCCGCTGTAACGAAGTGACAGGAACGGTCAACGAGGAAACCCGTTCCTACGACGACTGTAAAATGCGGAGTTGTGTCCTTGCTCCAGTCGCCTGTTGACCATGCAGTAATCGGAATGACCGCCTCTTCCGCCGTGGGCGCAAGGGACAGAATCTCTCCCTGAAAATCGCCAACCTTTTGTGCGTGAATGGCAGCCGCGGACAGCAACATTGCGAGGGCCAGCGAGCGTATAGGCAGAAAAGCCGAATGGATGTGGCTCATGCCGGGATTATATGCCGGGTGCAGGGTGGCGGATGTCCCGGGTCGGGATTGTCGGAGCTGAGAGATCACGAACTTCTTCGTATGCGCAGAAAGATCAATCTCAGGCCGCCAGTTTCTTCTTTCTCACGCGAATCGGGCGAATCAGGATTTCCGCCGGTATCTTCAGATGCCGATTCAGTTTCTGAATCATGGTCAGCGACAAGGCGCGGTCGCGGCGCAGAACTTCATAAACACGGGTGCGATTGCCGATGATTCCGATGAGAGCCTTCTTGTCCATGCCTTGCTGCTCCAGGCGGAACTTGATGGCCTCGATGGGATCCGGCATATCCATGGGAAAATGTGCCTCTTCGTAGGACTCTGCCAGCGTGATGAGAATCTCCCGGCGGTCTCCGTTCGCGGTGCCTTCCGTGGCGCCCCACAGCCGTTCAATCTCCTTGAGGGCAGCCTCGTGGTCGGCATCAGTCTTGATCGGTTTCAGTTGCATATTGAACGGTCCTCACGTCGATTGCGTCGTATTGCTTGTGGGTAGATCCGATCTTCCTGAGGCACGAGGCGCATATGGGGAGCATAAGCGAAGAGCCCGAGGCTAAAGCCCGCGTCGTTTTCTGCCTTATCGGCACGGCTGAAGCCGTGCCCTTTCAAAGCGCCTAGCTGCCCGCTTTCTTCTGCTCCTTGGCCCAGGAGTCTTTTAACGGGAGGGTGCGGTTGAAGACCAAGTTTCCTGGGGTCGAGTCGGGGTCCAGACAGAAGTAGCCGACGCGCTCGAACTGGAAGCGGTCTCCCACCTTCGCATTGGCAAGAGAGGGCTCAAGCTTGGCGCCGGTGACGATCTCGACGGAGTTCGGGTTGAGATTGTCGAGGACGTCCTGGCCTTCTTCCAAGTCATAGGGATCGGCCTTGGCGAAGAGCTTGTCGTAGAGGCGGATTTCGGCTGAGATGGCGTGGGCCGCGGAGACCCAGTGCATGGTGGACTTTACCTTGCGGCCGTCGGGCGAGTTGCCGCCGCGGCTCAAGGGATCGTAGGTGCAATGCACCTCGACGAGATTGCCGGCCTCATCTTTCACCACGCTGTGCGCGGTTACGAAATAGGCGTTGCGCAGGCGAACTTCTTTGCCGGGAGAGAGGCGGTAGTACTTGGGCGGCGGAATCTCGCGGAAGTCGTCCTGCTCGATATAAAGCTCACGGCTGAAGGGAACCTCACGGGTCCCGGCTGCGGGATCTTCGGGGTTGTTGGCGACCTCGACAAATTCCTCCTTGTCGGCGGGGTAGTTATCGATGACCAGCTTGAGGGGGCGCAGGACGGCCATGGCGCGGCTGGCGCGGCGGTTGAGGTCGTCGCGCTGGAAGTGTTCCAGCATCTCAATATCGGTGGTGCCGTTGGTGCGCGATGCGCCGATGGAGGCGCAGAAGGCGCGCAGGGCTTCGGGGGTGAAGCCGCGGCGGCGGATGCCGCGGAGGGTGGGCATGCGGGGATCGTCCCAACCGCTGATGCGCCCTTCCTTCACGAGCTGAAGAAGCTTGCGCTTGCTGAGCAGGGTGTATGTGAGGTTGAGGCGATCAAACTCAATTTGCTGCGAGGGGAAGATGCCGAGCTGATCCATATACCAGCGGTAGAGCGGCTGGTGGTCGGCAAACTCCAACGTACACATGGAGTGGGTGACGCGCTCGATGGAGTCCGACTGGCCGTGGGCGTAGTCGTACATGGGGTAGATGCACCACTCGTCGCCGGTGCGGTGGTGCCGTGCGTGGAGAATGCGGTACATGACCGGGTCGCGCATATTCAGGTTGGGCGAGGCCATGTCGATTTTGGCGCGCAGGACGCGGCTGCCGTCGGGGAACTCGCCCTGCTTCATGCGGATGAAGAGGTCGAGATTCTCTTCGACGGACCTATTTCGAAAGGGGCTGTCTTTGCCGGGTTCGGTCAGCGTGCCGCGGAACTGGCGGACCTCTTCGGCGGAGTGGTCATCGACGTATGCTTTTCCGGCCTTGATGAGCTGAATCGCCCACTCGTAGAGCTGCGGGAAGTAGTCTGAGGCATAGCAGAGGCGATCCCACTCGAAGTCGAGCCAGCGCACGTCCTGCATGATGGAGTCCACGTACTCCTGCTCTTCCGCCTCGGGGTTGGTATCGTCGAAGCGCAGGTTTGTTTTTCCGCCAAATTCATCCGCAAGGCCGAAGTCGATGCAGATGGCCTTGGCGTGGCCGATGTGGAGGTAGCCGTTGGGCTCGGGCGGAAAGCGGGTCTGAATGATGGCGTCGCCGTACTTTTTGGTGCGCACATCCTCCTCGATCAGATCGCGGAGGAAGGTGTTGGCGGTGCGAGCGTCGTGGCTTGAAACGGCTTGATTTTGAACGGCTGGGCTTTCCGGATTCGAATTGGTCATACCGACGGTTCCTTATATACGGCTGGGTCTGTATTCAATTATAGGAGCGGCGCTGCGCTCAATCGAGAGGTTATTGGTTGGCTTGGGTGGGCGCTTCCAACCTGCAGGAAACCTGGCTGCAAGGGAGCAAATCGGGCGCAAGGTGCTTTTAACTGCGGAGGGAGCGGGATCGGGCATCGTGAAGTGCTGTTTCTATTCACGATGCTCGCATTTGCTCCCTCTGGGGCAGCGCTGGGTTGCCACTTCAGGGTGGCTCAGGCCAGGGGCGGGGACTGCGGCGGAGGCGTGTACGGAGGCTGGGGTGGATAGGGCGGCGGCGGACCCCAGCCCGCCTGGGGCACGGGCATCACCTTCCACTCGCCAAAAGCAAGCATGTAATACAGAATCAGGTTGCCGAGGGGCACAATAAACAGCAGCGTGAGCCAGGGCGAGAAGCCGGCCTTCTTGAGGATGAACCAGAAAGGCACCATGACGATGGCCAGCATTACTACCATGACGATCGGGACGATAGCAAGAAAGGCCAGGGCCATCTTCTGTGCCGCGGCGGGATCGGGTTGGCTTTGCAGGAGTAGCGCTAAAGCATGCATAGAGAACGCTCCAGAGTGAGAGGTGTGCTCGGAGCAAAGGTAAAACTAAACTGCGGAATCTGCAATGGAAATCTCCGGCAACAGAAAGCCGGATGCGATTTGCGGGGGGGATGGGGCGGGTTGAGATCAGCTTGACCAACTTGACCAATGGGGCAAATCGAGCCACAATTGGAGATAGAGGTATAAACCGTGGCCGCGAATCCAAGTCCCGTGCCGCTGAAGCATTCGGCCAAGCCCGTGCAGGTGAATCTTTACGAAGCTAAGACGCATCTTTCCAGTCTTGTCGATCGGGCTGCGGGGGGCGAGGAGATCGTGATTGCCAAGGCGGGCAAGCCGATGGCGAAGCTGATTGCTCTTATGCCGGAGAGGAAGTTATTGCGGACGTCCGGGAAGAATCTGCTTGGGATTACCTATATTGCCGAGGATTTTGACGCCCCTCTGCCTGAGGATGTTCTTCAGGATTTCGGGCTGTAGTGTATGAAACTTCTGCTTGATACGCATGCCTTCCTCTGGTGGGATTCAAACGATGCCCGCTTGCCGAGTGTTCTTCATTCAGCGATTGCCTCGCCCAGCAACGAGGTTCTTGTCAGCGCTGTAACGGTGTGGGAGATAGCCGTCAAGCGGGCTTTAGGGAAGCTGATCTTCGGGCAAGTGCTGGTGAAGGCCATTGTGGGTCACGGTTTCGCGGCTTTGCCCATTACCGTTGAGCATGCTGAGTGGGCCGGCGCGCTTCCGCAACTGCATCGTGATCCATTCGACCGATTGCTTGTGGCGCAGGCGCAACTGGAAGGGCTGGTTCTGGTAACCGTGGACGAGCAAATCCTCCGCTACCAAGTCCCACACTTATAGTCTGGTGCAATTCGCTTACTCCAGCGGCACCCCATCCAGCGAAAGCAACCGTCCCACTGGATACTCGCCGACGTGGTTCTGCTGGAACCAGGGCGAGCGTTCGTAGAAGAATTCCAGGCGTGCTTCGGGGCTGGCGGCGAAGCGCGGGTCGGTCTGGATGCGATGCTCAAATTCGGCCTTCAGCGCCGGATCTTTTGCCATGTTTTCGCGGGCCAGCTTTTCCAGCACATAGGCCTCGCCGTACTCCTTTTGCTCAAAGATGGTGTCGAAGAAGCCCCAGCGCAGGGCTGAGTCGGGCGCGTCGGGTTCCAGCCAGTGAATAGCGACCTTGGAGAGCCGCTGATTGAGCGCCACCACAACCGATCCGGCAGGGAAGGTGAGCGTTTCCGTGGTGAGCGTGCATTGGCCGTAGCGCCCCGGCTGCTCGCCCGCGTCTTCGCCGGGGAAGATGGGATGGCGGCCCTCAAAGGGCTTGCCTTGCCACTGCATTCCCGAGCAGCGATAGCGTTCCACTTTGCCAGTCCAGGGCGCTGTGGTGCGGCGGAGGGCTACGCCGTGAGCTTCAAGCACGTCAATGACATGGGTCCACTGCGGGGGAACGATGTAGGCGGCAGGGGGCGTGGTGGAGGCGGTGACTTTTGTGCCGGTGGCCAGGGGCAGGGTCACATTCCAGGGCTCGTGCCTGTAGCTCACACCCATGCCGCCCGAAACCTCGCTCAGGGCGCGGGTGAACTGGTAGCCGTGAAAGAGCACCGGGGTGGTATCGCCGTTGCCGTCAAGGTCGAGCGGGAATTTCTCGTTGCCCAGCGGGTGCGCGCCTAGCTTGGCGGCGTCAGCATCGGCTTCGCGGTTGAGGGCGATCAGCTTGGCCGTGTCGCGGTTCATCACCTCAAGCAGCGCCCGCAGAATCTCGTAGTTGCCGGTGACGCGCGTTTTGTAGTCCTTGAGCATGTGCAGCTCGACCAACATGCCGGGGCGGTCTTCCAGAATCATCTGCCCAGTGGAGAAGCGCGGCGGATCGGGATTGAAGGCCAGGCCCTTCGCGGGGTCGGTGTCGTCGTTGAGCGTCACATAGGTGGGAAAGGCGAGATGGCCGCTGGCGTTCACCTTCCGCTCCAGCTCGGAAGTCACTGTGTTGTGAATCCACTGCGCCGTGGCCGGGGCAACATCGGGCGTGTCGTCCAGGGTAAAAGTCACGTCGTACTGGTAGTCCATGCCGTCGGTCACGTGGTCGTCCACAAAGAAGTCGGGCAGCCAGCGGTGAAACATCTTGAGGAAGGCGCGTGTCTCGGGCGCGTCGGCTTTCATGTAATCGCGATTGAGGTTGAGGTTGGTGGCGTTGCCGCGCCAGCCGGCCAGCTCGGGGCCGTTCTGGTTGATGCGGTTATACGGCGAGCGCTGCTCGTGGCCGTCGATGTTGTAGACGGGGATGAAGACCAGGACTACATGGTCTAACAGTGCGGCCTGGGTTTTGGTGACGGCGATATCGCGCAGCAGGGCGAGGCATGCGTCCTTGCCGTCCATCTCGCCGGCGTGGATGGAGTTCTGGACGAGCAGGATGGCGCGGCCCGAGGCGTGGATGGCGACGGGATCGAAGACGCCATCTTTCGACGCGATGACGATTTTCAAATCGCGGCCGAGTCCGGTCTTGCCGAAGTTTTCAATGCGCACCTGGCTGGGGTCAGCGGCAGCGATGCGGTCGAGGTAAGCGACCGTCTCGCCGTAGTCCGGGGTCGTTCGGTAGTCGGCGATCTCCGCGGGGGTGCGCCAGTCAGGGGATTGAGCAAGGACCGTCAGCGGCAATAAGGCAAGCAGAGCGGCGGCGAGAGCTGTGAGGCGCAGATTCATTGATGTGAAGCCTCCGAGGCGTGCATGATTCTTGCGCAAACCGATTCAGGCATGAATAGAAATCATGCTACCATTCCTCCGCATGGCGACGGTTCTGCATATCCCGCTGCATGAATACCTGAGCACCAGCTACAGGCCGGACTGCGAATACGTGGATGGGGAAATCAGGGAGCGGAACGTGGGCAAGTACGAGCACGCGCGAGTTCAGGCATTGCTGGCTCGCTGGTTTGGAAATCATGAGCAAGAGTGGGGAGTCCAGGTCGTCACCGAACAGCGCGTCCAGGTGTCGCCGACTCGCGTCGGGATTCTGTGAGATGCCAGCTGTGCTTTCTTTTCTTATTCGTACTTCGTCTATCGAGCATATGCGAAAAAAACTTGCAGCAGAATCGATGCGCAGCGTAGCCATGCATGCCTACCGCAGAATATGTCTAGTGCCCTTAGCTTGTGCGGTGGTTTTTCTCTCGGCGGTCGTCCCAGGCGTAGCGCAGAATGCATCGAGCTGGCCGGCCGCACGCTTTCACCATTCGGCTGTCTACGATGAGGCGCGCAAGGAGTTCGTGATATATGGCGGGTATATATGGAATCAAGCGGCTCAAAAGGTGCAACCAGCAAGCGACCTATGGGGCTGGAACGGCAGTACTTGGAATTTGCTTGCCGATACTGGTGTCCGCAAGTACGTTGCTCCAATTGCTTTTGACTCAAAGCGGCAACGTCTTCTGATGTTCGGCGGTGCTGGCGATGCCGATATGATCGATGGCCAACTCAGCAGCTTGGAAGGAGGGAAGTGGAACCTTGTAAAGGATGTACCCGACCTCCAGCGTGCCGATCCCAGCATGATCTATGACTCGAAACGGGATCGTCTTGTACTTTTTGGCGGCAGACAGCACATGGTTGTTTTGGCAGACACATGGGAGTTTGACGGCAGCGACTGGAAACCGACCTTCATGGCTGGCCCGTCTTTGCGTTCGTCGGGAGCCGTAGCGTATGACTCTGCTCGTGGTGTAACTGTGTTGTACGGCGGCTTCCGGCCTCTCGCCGCTCTCGGCGATACCTGGGAGTGGGATGGCGAAAAATGGAAACTCGTTTCCGAGTCAGGGCCGGGGCCACGCGCTTGGCCAGGAATCGCCTACGATTCCAAAAGGAAGCGAACAATTCTGTTCGGAGGAGAAGACGAAACGGGGCATTTCTACTCAGATACCTGGGCCTGGGACGGCAAGACATGGACTCGCATGACAATTGAGGGGCCGCCCGAGCGTATACAGTCTGCTATGGCATACGACTCCTCACGTGACCGTGTCGTATTGTTCGGCGGCGTAACCGACAATCCACAGCACATGCTTAACGATATCTGGGAGTTCGACGGAACAGCGTGGGTGCAAAAACTGCCCTGATCTATTTGACATCGTGGGCCGGGTGCTCAGGTCCCGCTTCTGGGATTCTTGTCAGCCGCCAACCGGCAAGGACTTTCCTTGCTCGAAGAACTCCCGGAGCTTCCCAGCTGAGTACGGAGTTTGCCCAAGTGCTTCATCTATCCATGCCGGTAGCTCGGAGGCGAGAAAGGTAATTTCGCGCCCCAGGAACGATGCGATCAGCTTCGGCGGCACTCCGAAGGCGGAATTGTCGTAGATGCCGAGGAGATCGACTGTCTTTCCCAACTCGTCAAGCACCCGGGGGAAGTTCCCAAGGCTCTTTGACCGAATATCGCGAACCGTATCCTCTGAGCCGCTATGTCCGCCCAAGAAGGCACGGCCCGCTACCCGGTCGATGGCCTTGTCGAGGCCATCAACGCATACATAAGTGAATCTGACCTCAAATCCAACTGAGTGAGCCTGCCTCATTTGATCGAAGACGCTGATAGTGCGCAGAGTTGTTTCGGTTGCGAAGTCCTTGCCCGCCGCGATGTGATCTTCAATGAACTTTTCGCAGATCGGCCCAACAATCGCACGAATCGATTTAGGAATGCCGATGTACGACCCGCTATTCGAATGCGCGGCATAGTCGTCTGCGTTGAAATAATCGCAGCCAAACTGGCTTCCAGGGAACGCACTTGTCTTTCCACTGCCGGATGGTCCGGCAACGACGTACATGGTCGGCATCCACTATCCCCCGAAGTCTCGATCCGCGCCAGGCTGCATATCCGCAGGTAGTTCCTTCTTGAGCCGGTTGCCGTCCTTGTCGTAAAACCCCATGGCGATCAACTTATCAACCGAGCGGCGAATGCGCTTTGCGCCCTCTTCGCGAACCCGCGCCATCACCGCTTCATGCTCAGCAAGGTACTCAGGGGAGTACGTTCGCTTACCATCCGCCGCTTTGGGGGCTTCCACGGCGTTTTCGTCCAACTTCCGAACCACGGCTCCAGATGCCATCACGCCCTCCTGTTCTCTGAATTCTAGTCCTAAGATAATGTGAATGAAAGGTCACCGTCGCTCCCGGGCGCTCCAGAGCCCGCTTCGAAAACTGGGCACACGGCGCTGAATGCTCTAGCGGCGCTTGAGGGCTTCCATCCCGTCAAGGGTGCGCGGGAAGTCCGAGCCCAACAGCCGGGAGAGACCTCGGTCAGCCAGGACCTTTCCGCCGGTCTGGCAGCGAGCACAGTAGTTGGTTTCGTTGTTGGCGTAGCGAATGCGTTGGACGGGATCACCGCAGCGCGGGCAGGGCTGGCCGAAGCGGCCATGTACCGCCATCTCCGGGCGAAACGCTGTGACCTTTTCGGGGAAGCTCCGTTCCGCTTCGGCCCCGAGACGGGCTATCCAAAGTTCCAGCGTGGAGCGTGTGGCAGCGAAGAGGCGGTCCCATTCTTCCGCTGTCAGTTTCTGTGTGCGGGCCATGGGGGAAAGCTGTGCGGCGTGCAGAATCTCGTCGGAATAGGAATTGCCGATGCCGCTGATGGTGTGAGGGTCGGTGAGTGCTTTCTTGATGGTGTGGTTCCCGGCTGTGAGCGCGGCGCGGAAGCCATCGAGGTCTGCCGAGAATATCTCGATGCCGCCGGGATCGATGGAGCGCAGGCCTTCTTCGCCGCGCAGGAGATGCAAGGAAGCGAGGCGCTTGCTGCCGGCCTCGGTAAAGGTGAGCGTGCCGGCAGGGAAGTCAAAGGCTGCCAGGGCGTTGTTGCCGCTGAGTTTGGCTTGAGGCTGCCGCCAGTGCAGCCGGCCAGCAATCATCAGATGGATCACGAGCCACAACAACCCGGGGTCCCCAGCGTCGGGTTGCGGTGGCTGGGGTGGAAACAACCAGGAGTCCCCAACGCCGGGTCTTTGTCCTTGGGGTGGAAGATCGTCGTCCACGCCGATCGCAATGCGCTTGCCGACGCGGCGGATTTCGCGGACGACGCGGCCCTCAGCGCTCGAAAGCGGCGGCTCGACGGTGCGGAGAAGAAAAACGCTGTTCAGCCGCACCTTCTCCAGCGGCTGGCCAAGGATGCGGGTTTGGAGCGCGGTAATGTAGGCGGATATGTCGGGAAGTTCCGGCATGGGTCATTTCCTCGATCGCGGGATGTTGACGCTCAAGAGGCCTCGTTCGGCGCGGGCTTTGTGGAGCGGGAGAAGCAGAGCGCTCTACATGACAGCATTAAGTGATCTATATCACAGCACGGGCACCGCGGAGGCTGCTCTTCTGGAGTGGAATCGTTCCACTCCCCGGCGCGGGCCCCCTTTGCAGGGCCGGCCAGTTGCGATTCCGATGGAGGCCTTATGCAACCGATGCACAATATTCCCGCTCGCGGCGCGTTGAACTTTGACGAAGCCCCCTTTCTCGCCATCTGGGAGGTCACGCAGTCCTGTGACCTGGCCTGCAAACACTGCCGCGCAGCCGCCCAGCCCATCGCCCATCCCGACGAGCTGACCAACGCTGAGGGCAAGGCGCTGATCGACCAGATTGCCGAGATGCATGTGCCGATCTTTGTCTTTACCGGCGGCGACCCGATGAAGCGCAAGGATGTCTATGAGCTGATCAGCTACGCTGCCGGCAAGGGCGTACAGGTCGCGCTCACCCCCAGCGCCACGCCGCTGCTGACCCGCGATGCGATCTTCAAGCTGAAAGAGGCGGGCCTGGTGCGGCTGGGCATCTCGCTCGACGGTTCAACGCCTGAGATTCACGATGCTTTCCGGGGGCTACCCGGAGCGTGGGCGCGCACCATCCAGGCCATTGAATGGGCCAACGAGGCCGGCATACCCATCCAGGTTCACACCACCATCAGCCGCCATAACGCGCACGATCTCGATAATTTATGCGCTCTGTTTGAGAAGCTGGCCATCGTCATGTGGAACGTGTTTTTCTTGGTTCCGGTGGGCCGCGGCCAGTTGGGTGACCTGCTCAGCGGCGAGCAGTTCGAAGAGGTCTTCGGCAAGATCTACGAGCTGAGCCATCGCGTCAATTTCCAGATCAAGACTACCGAGGCAATGCACTACCGGCGTTACCTCTTGCAGCACAATCTTGAAGAGCGGCGCATCGGGCATGGAAGCGGACACGGGCATCCAGGTACTTCAAAAGTCGCTGCCGCCCTGGGCGCTTACGAGCCGGGTACGCCTACAGCCGACGCGCAGACCCGCACCGCGAGCTGGGCCACGCGGCGCGTCAACGACGGCAAAGGCTTCCTGTTTGTCTCGCATGTGGGCAATGTGTATCCAAGCGGATTCCTGCCCATTCACGCGGGAAACGTGAAAGAGACTCCGCTGAGCGAAATCTACCGCAATGCGCCGATCTTCAAGTCACTGCGGGACACCAGCAAGCTGGAAGGCAAGTGCGGCGCGTGCGAGTACAAGGAGATCTGCGGCGGTTCGCGAGCCCGCGCCTATGCCGTAACCGGCGACCCGCTGGCCCAGGAGCCATGCTGCATTTATCAGCCGAAGCACTGGGACGCGCAGTTGGAGAATGAAGCGGCGGCCTTTGCGAAGAGCTAGCTGCCGGCTTGAATCCAAGGTCTCGTTTTGAGTCGTGGGACAAGCGGTCCCAGCTTACTAATTCTGCTTGAAGAGTGGGTTCCAGGCAGAGAAATCCGAGCCTGAGTCGTGGCCGCCATGGGCTCGAAGCAGCTCGGCAACCTCCCTGTGACCCTGTTGTTCGGCCCAGTGCAAAGGCGTTATGCCGGAGTTGGTCTTGGCGTCTACGTTGGCCCCGTTCAGTAACAACAGTTCCGCGATGTCCTTGTAGCCCCGGTAGGCCGCCGTATGCAAAGGCGTGCTGCCGATGCTGTTCGTAGCATTGACGCTGGCCTTGTTGGCCAGGAGCAATGCCGCAACGTCAAGGTGATCGTTATAGGCCGCCCAGTGCAAGGGTGTATCGCCATTCTTCGCTTGGGCATTGACGTTTGCACCATTCGCCAGCAGAAACTCCGCCATGTCTTTGTGGCCCATGTCGGCTGCCCAGTGCAGTGGTGTCGCGCCATCATCGCTTCTGCCATTCACATCGGCCTTGCTGGCCAGCAGCAGCTCCGCCACGTCTTTGTTGCCTCTGGAAGCTGCCGTATCAAAAGGCGTGTAGCCCCGGTCGTCCCTGGCGCTGACGTCTGCCTTGTTGGTCAAGAGCAGCACGGCCACATCCTTGTCGCCCTTGAATGCCGCTGAGTGCAGCGGCGTCCATCCCCGGTCTGGCTTGGCATCGACGGCAGCTTTGTCAGGCGAAAGCAATTCCACCAGCCACGGCGGAAGAGACGAGACTTTGTGCGCCTTGGCATTCACGTCGGCCTTGCTGGCCAGCAGCAACTCCACCACGCCCTTGTGGCCATTTAGAACCGCCAAGTGCAGGGGTGTATTGCCGTATTTGTCCCTGGCATTGACGTCGGCATGATCGGCCAGCAGCAGCTCCGCAACGTCCTTGTGACCGTTTAAGGCCGCCCACTGCAACGGCGTCGTGCCCTCATCGACCTTGGCGTTGACATCGGCCTTGTTGGCCAGCAGGAACTCCGCCATATCTTTGTGACCTCTGGCCGCGGCCCAATGCAAAGCCGTTGCGCCGGTCTTACCTTTGCTGAAAACCAGATCGGGATGGAGCTTGAGCAGTGCCTGGACCTTGGCCAGGTCGCCCTTGGCCGCCGCGCCACGAAACTCGCTTCCGATGTTATTTCTGTGGCAGGACGTTGAGAAGCCGATCAAAGTCAATGCAAGCAGCGCCAAAACAACGCGGCAAAACACTGTTGAACAGTTGAGACGGCTGAAAACAGAGCGCATCTTTATGGTCCTTACGAATTCGCGCCCAGTATATCCTGCTCTCACCCAGCTCGTCCGTGACGCAAGTTCCAGCCCACAGTTCATGTCTTCAAACAGCGGCGCGGTTGCTTACTCCTGAATCTTGACCACGAAGCTGGTTACGGTTTTGCCGCCGGGGACCAGAAACTGGTGGGGTACGCCCGCAGGGACGTGCGCCACATCGCCCGTTCTCAGCTCCTGGCGCACGCCGCCCTCGATGGAGACGCCGCGCAGTTCGCCTGGCCCGATGGTCACTGCTTCCGCCAGAGAGCCGCCGGTGACCAGCGTGGCGCGGCCATCCAAGATATAGAAGAGATCGGCAAAATTCTCATGCAACTCGGCCTGGCCGTCGCGGCTGCGGAACGAGAGCATGGTGAAATGGCGCGGATACTCCTTCAGCGTCTCGCTGGCCGAGCCGTCTGAGTGCCTGGCCAACTTGCTCAAATAAGCCGCCCGCTCCAGCAGGATTGCCGGGGACCAATGATCCAAATGAGGCGCCGCATCCTTTTGCGGAACTCGCGGGCCAGACGGCTCGAGGTCGATCTCTTTCAGAATCTGCTTCGATACAGTGTCCATTTTTTCCTTTCAGTCCGGGTCACGGCTGGTTTGCCAGTTGCCGCGCGCGGTTGAAGACAGCGAGAAACATGGGCCGCGTGAGCTTGCCGGTGTTGGTGTTTTGCAACGATGGATGATAGCTGGCGATGAGGGTAAGCCCGCCGGGCAGCACATACTCCGCGCCGTGGCGGAAGGTGTAGCCGGCGCGCGTGGGAATGTGCCCGGCACGGAGCAGATGGCCGAGGAAACCGTCAAAGGCGATTTTGCCGAGGCAAATCACAACGCGCAGGCCGGGCAGCAGGCCGATCTCCTCATCCAGCCAGGGTGCGCAGTTGCGCTGCTCATCAGGTGTGGGCTTGTTGGCCGGGGGAGCGCAGCGGACAACGGCGCTGATCCATAGATTTGAAAGCTTCATGCCATCGTTGCGGTCGACGGCCTTGGCCTGCGAGGCGAAACCAGCCTCATGGAGCGCGGGGAAAAGAAAATCTCCCGATCCGTCGCCGGTAAAGGGCCGCCCGGTGCGGTTGGAGCCGTGCGCTCCCGGAGCCAGGCCGAGCACCATCACGCGCGCGTCTGGATCGCCAAATGAAGGCACCGGCTTGCCCCAGTATTTCCAGTCCGCATAGGCGCGGCGACGGACACGGGCAACCTCGGCGCAGTGCGCGCGCAGGCGCGGGCAGCGCTCGCAGGCTATGATGCGGGCATTCAAATCGGGAAGGTAATTGGCGGAACCATCCATCAACGCATTTTAGCTGCGTTGACTCTCCGCCTGTTGTGCCGGAGCGGCCCGCTTGGCGTAGAATTGCACGGCAACCGGAATACGCTTTCCCGCGGTGGGAAAATCACCCCAGGGGCCGGAACCGGCCCCGGAGAATTCAAATACACATTCAGGGATGGATTGAAATGATGTTATTCGTTCGCACGCTTGCCCTGCTCCCCGTTGTCTTGCCCGCTTTGATGGCGGGTTCGCTCCTAACAGCCGGCCATGCTCAAGACGTGACCGAGATCGGCGGGCAGAAGATTGTCACGCTGACGCGCTCCGGCTTCAGCAAGTCCAAGCCTGAGTTCACCAGCATCACGCTCGCTCCCGGCCGCGGCATGGAGATCCTTCAGATTACCGCCAACTTCCCCGGCAAAGGGAATGTGGACGTGCTGGCCTCACCCGACCTGGCCGGCGCCAAGAAGATGCTCGACGTTGACGATGACGAGTTCGGAAATCTGGGTTACCGGCTGGGCGCGGCCTTCCTTGCGCCCTATCCGAACCGGATTCGCGGCAAACTGTCTTCTGACGGCAAGACACTGATCACGGATTGGCAGGGCCACGTGCTTACGCTGCCGGCCAACAACATCGGCAAGCTGCCCACGGCCGAGCGCCATGCCATGCACGGACTGATCCTGAAGGCAAAAACCGACGGCGTAACGATCAAGAAAGTCGGCGGCGGCGAGGAAGTCACAGGCATCATTCATGGCGGCGATTTCGGCGGCCATTGGCTTTCAAAGACCGATCTGACCATCACAGTCCGGCTCACCGCCGACACAGTGGAAGCCATGATCGTGGCCAAGAATGTGGGCGGCGCATCGGAGCCTTTCGCCCTGGCCTGGCACCCGTACTTCAATCTGCCCTCCGGCGATCGGTCGCAGGCCAAGGTCCGGATTCCCGCCTCTACCGTGGCCGAGGTGGACAACTACGATAACGTCTTCCCCACCGGCAAGCTTTTGCCTGTGGAGAATAGTAAATACGACCTGCGCGGGGTGGGTGGAACGCCCCTCGCCAATGTTTACTTCGACGACAACTGGAGCCACCTCGAGTGGAATAACGACCTCCTTACGGTCCAGGTCATCGACCCGGCAGCACACTATGGGATCAGCATCCAGGGCTTGTCGCCTGAGATCAAGACCATCCAGATGTACGCGCCGCCGAACAAGAGCTTCGTAGCCATTGAGCACCAGTACAACTTCGCCGACCCGTTCGGCGAGGAGTGGAACGGTATGGATACCGACATGGTGACACTCAAGCCCGGACAGAGCACCAAGTGGCAGGTGCGGTTGAAGCTGTTTGTGCCTTAGTCACGACTAATCCGGCGGCCGTCCCTCTCAGGCGGGCCGCCGAACTGGGCCGTTCCTACTCCTCCAACCGGCTGATCCGCACCGTTTTTCCCGTTCGCGCCGACTCCCTTGCCGCATCCAGAATCTGCATCACAACCACGTTGGTATCGAGCGCGGTCGGGTCGCCCTTCGGATCGAGTTTGCCTCGCAGCACGGCAGCTAAATAGCTGAGCGAGTCCCCTGCCATGGGGGGAAGCGGAGCCGACGTTGTTAGCTGCTCCTCCGCATCATGCTCATGCCTCACGCGCAGCCTTTCCGAACCCACCGTAATGGCATAGCCGGTCGCACCGTACACCTCCATATCCTTGCGTCCGAACGGCCAGTTCCACGAAGCTTGAATCACGGCCTGCACGCCGGGGTAAGTCAGCACAACGGTCGCGTCGTCATCCACGTTCGGGTAAAGCTGCGGCTTGTCCTGATTCAATACCGCGGTGACGGTCAGCGGCGACTCCCCGTGCATCAGCCAGGTCATCAGGTCTGCGCCGTAGCAGCCGAAGTCATAGAGTGCCCCGGCGCCATTCTTCGCCGGATCGGTCAGCCAGCTCAGGAACTCGGGCGGAACGCCAATCTCCTTCGGCCCTTGATGCCCGTCGTGGATCACCACCCGCCGAATTGCGCCCAGGCTGCCCTGTTCCAACTCGTCATATGCGGCGCGATTGCTCGCGTACCATGTGGTCTCGTAGTTGACCAGCACATGGGTGTGTTGTTCCCGCGCCACCTTGCGGATAGCCAGCGCGTCGTCGAGCGAGATGGTCAACGGCTTCTCCACCATCACCGAAACGCCGTATTTTGCAGCGGTCTCAATGACCTTGCGGTGGTCGCCTATCGACGTATACACCAGCACGGCTTCCGGATGACGCGATTCGATCATCTTCTTCATATCGAGAAAGAACAGCCCACGGTCGAGGCCATACTTTTTCTCATATTTGGCTGCCAAGGCCGGTTCCGGGTCGGCAATACCAACCAGTTCCACGTCAGGGTGCCGCGCCAGCGCCGCGAAGAATCCCTCCACGTGGCCGTGCACAAGCCCCACGACGGCTACCCGTAGAGGCATCGGATGGGATTGCTGGGTTTGCGCCAACAACGCGCCCGGCACAGTGAACAGCAATCCAAACAGCAGGCAAATCCGGGGGAAATTCGAGGAACGAATGGAACGCAGCATATCTTTCAACTTTTCTCCTGGACCGGAATTCTACGCCGCGCGTCTGCTGAGCGGCACGCATGTCTTTGCATCGGGTGCTTTCCAGAGGAACTTCGATTCAAGCGATGGCGTTTTCCGCCGATGAATTTCGCAAAAGAACGGCGGCTGAATTTTGGGAAATCGAGCGCAAACTGGACCAATCTGGCCCTGGAGTCGCCTCCGTCGTCCGTCGTGTAATCCAGAAGGCCGAAGTTCTCGTCTATCCACCGTGGAGACTCTGGTGGCGCTTCGTTTTCGATGTCCATGCTGCGGATATAGAACCCTGGCAACCGCGGACGCGCTGGCGCTGTGTCCGGTCTGCTGGTGGGAGGACGATGGCCAGGAAGACGAAGACGCGGCGGAAGTTCGCCTGACCGTCAACGGCGCTCTGAGCCTGAGTGAAGCTCGTGAACATTATGCTCATTGCGGCGCCGCCCATCCCCGCTTTCTCCCTTACGTTCGTAAGCCCCAGGTCACTGAGCAGTAACGTGCCTTTTGCGGTGCGCCCAGCGCCGGAACCCAGCCAGCCAGTTTGACCATGCCAGCAAACCCTCTTACCATGGGATGAGGCATATGCTCGGCCAGTCGCCGCCGATCCTGCCTGGCGCGTCTGAGCATGGCGGCAGTTGCGCGGGAACGGGCGGTTCGCGGCCGGCAATCGGGAGTTTTCGGCCGGCAAGCACAGGAAAGAGCTGGCCGAATCCGTTGTACTATGTGGCAACCCAGATTGGCAGCCTGCATTGGCGGCCAAGATGGGTAGTTCGATCGGCGCGCAGTGCGCGCCTGGAAGGCAAAATCTTGAGTTCTACCGATACCCTCGAAAACAACCCCACCCCTGAAGCAGCCGAGGCTCCGCTGGAGCACGCCCCAGAAGGCCACGATCACGCAGGCCACGACCATGCCGGCCACGACCACCAGCATGGCCCCGTGTTGAATCCGGACTGTACCCGCGAGATTGTGCTGGATATTCCCGCTGATGAGGTCTCGAAGGCCTACCGCACCGTGGTGGGCAATTACCGGAAATATGCCAAGATTCCGGGCTTCCGCAACGGCAAAGTGCCTGAAACAGTCATCAAGCGCCGTTTCTCCGCGGAGATTCGCAAGGAAGTGATTGACGGCTTGCTGCCTGAGCGGTTCAACAAGGCTGTCACCGATCTGGGCGTCAAGCCGGTTGGGCAGCCGCAGGTGACCGAATTGACCGTCGAGGACAGCGCGCCGCTGCACGTCAAGGCAGTTTTCGAGTTTGTTCCCGATTTCTCCATCGAAGGCTACCAGAGCGTGACGGTTGAAAAGCCGCCGGTGGAGATCACAGAGGAAGAGTTCCAGCAAGAGATTGGGCAACTGCGCGAGTCGCGCGCCACCATTGAGCCGGTGGAGGAAGACCGCGCGCTGGTGGACGGCGACTGGGCTCAGATCACCTACTCGGGGCAGATTGCGGGCGATGCCGAGGCAGCCCCCGTAGTTGGCGAAGACACGCTTGTTGAGATCGGCGGCAAGGACACGCTGGAGGCCTTCAACGGCGCCCTGCGTGGCGCCAAGCCGGGCCAGGAACTGAAGGCCGAGGTGATTTATCCCGCCGACTATGCCGAGGCCAACCTGGCTGGCAAGACCGTGGCTTACAACGTGGAAGTGAAGGCCATCAAGAAGCGCATCCTGCCGGATTTGGACGACAACTTTGCCCAGGAAATAGGCGCCTACGAGAGCTTTGCCGAACTGGAAACCCGCGTGCGGGAACACTTGGCCCTCCGCAAACGCAGAGGCGTGGAAGGGGAAACCAAGAACCGGCTGTTCGCGGCGCTTGCCGAGCGCTACCCGTTCGCGGTGCCCGAGTCGCTGGTGCAGGAGCAGATTGATACGCGCCTGGATCGCGGCCTGCGCGCGCTGGCGGCCCAGGGCATGGATACCGAGCAGATGCGCAAGCTGGATTTTGGCCGGCTGCGTGCCGCCCAGCGCGACGGCGCATCGGCCGAGGTGAGGGCCGGCCTGCTGTTGGACCGCATTGCGCATGAGGAGAATATCTCAGTCAGCGACGAGGAATTGGACCAGGAATTGCAAATTGCCGCCTTGCAGGCGCGCGAACCTGTCGATGCCCTAAAAGTGCGATTGACTGAGGAAGGCGGGCTGGGTAGAATCCGTGAACAATTGCGACGGGAGAAAACCGCGAGCCTGCTGTACGAAAGATTGCCCGCTGCGGCGGGCAAGTAGCCCGGCAACAGGCCGATAGGCGCCGCGCGGTCAGTTTTGCGCGGCTAAACCTCAACGGGGCAGAACGGCCCCCAACGGAGAGCGAGAAGAACACTCAATGGCACTGGTTCCCATGGTGGTTGAGCAGACGAGCCGAGGCGAACGCGCCTACGATATCTACTCCCGTCTGCTGCGCGACAACATTATCTTTCTTGGCACGCCGATCGACGATCAGGTGGCCAATCTCATCGTGGCGCAGTTGCTTTTTCTCTCTGGTGAGGACCCTGAAAAGGACGTGCAACTCTACATCAACTCGCCCGGCGGCTCCATCACTGCGGGCCTGGCCATTTATGACACCATGCAGTTCATCAAGAACAATGTGGTCACCTACTGCATCGGCCAGGCGGCCAGCATGGGAGCGTTTTTGCTGCTGGCGGGGACCAAGGGCAAGCGCTTCGCCCTTCCCAACTCGAGGATTCTCATCCATCAGCCGTCTATGGGCGGCCTTAGCGGCCAAGCCACAGACATCGACATTCATGCGCGCGAGATTCTGCGCATCCGCGAGATCACCAATAATCTGATTGCGAAGCACACTGGCCAGCCGCTGGACCGCATCGAGCGCGATGTCGAGCGGGACTTTATCATGAACGCGCAACAGTCCAAGGAATACGGCATTGTCGATGAAATCATCGACCGGCCGCGCACGTAACGGGCAACCTGAGTTGGCGGGTTAACACCGCCAGCTCAGCTATCAACGCAACGCCGTTAACACCGCTCAAGAGGGAGCACTTCAATGAAAACGCGCACGGGCCCGGAAGAAGCACTACGCTGCTCGTTCTGTCACAAGTCGCAGGACGCCGTGGCCAAGCTGATCTCATCGCCCAGCGACTACCCGCGCGCCTACATCTGCGACGAGTGCGTAGCCGTCTGCAACTCGATTCTTGAGGACGACCATGGCGATGCCACTCCCGCTACTACGGCTGGCCACCTGCCCAAGCCGCAGGAAGTGAAGAGTTTTCTCGACGACTTTGTGATCGGCCAGGACCAAACCAAGAAGAAGCTCGCTGTCGCCGTCTACAACCACTACAAGCGCATCCAGATGAACCGTGTGCGCAACAATGAAGTGGAACTGACCAAGAGCAACATTCTGCTGATCGGACCGACAGGATCGGGCAAGACGCTGCTGGCGCACACGCTGGCCAAGATGCTCGACGTTCCCTTCGCCATTGTGGACGCCACCACGCTGACTGAAGCCGGCTATGTGGGCGAGGACGTTGAAAACATCATTCTCAAGCTGCTGCAGGCCGCCGACGGCGACGTAACCCGCGCCCAGCAGGGCATCATCTACATCGACGAGATCGACAAGATCGGCCGCAAAGACGAGAACCCCTCGATCACGCGCGATGTCTCCGGCGAAGGCGTGCAGCAGGCTCTGCTCAAGATCCTTGAAGGCACCGTGGCCAACGTGCCGCCGCAGGGCGGACGCAAGCATCCCCACCAGGAATTCACCGCCGTTGACACCACCAACATCCTCTTTATCTGCGGCGGAGCGTTTGTGGGCCTGGAGCGCGTTGTGGGCCGCCGTGTGGGCAAGAAGGCACTGGGCTTCAAGGCGACGGATACCGAACTCGAGTCCGCTGCCCGCTCTCATCGCGACACAGAGCTGTTGCGCAAGACCGAGCCGCAAGATCTCATCAAGTATGGCCTGATTCCCGAGTTTGTAGGCCGCTTGCCAGTGATGGGCGTGCTCGACGAGCTGGACGAAGCGGCGCTGATTGAGATTCTCACCAAGCCCCGCAACGCCATTCTCAAGCAGTACCAGCGTCTCTTTGAGTACGAAAACGTCCGCTTGCACTTTACCCAGGAAGCCTGCTGCGCCGTGGCCCGCGAGGCCTTGTCGCGCAAGGTGGGAGCCCGTGGCTTGCGCATGATTCTTGAAGAACTGATGCTGGACCTGATGTATCACCTGCCCAACAGCAAAAGAGTACGCGACCTGGAGATCACCAAGGATATGGTCGAGCGCCGCGACCTGTCGCTCTGCCTGCTCGAAAAAGCGGGCTGATCCAGAGTCTCGCTGCCAAACAAAAGCCCTCATGCCGGAGTTCCCGCATGAGGGCTTTTCCTTTGGGAGATGCTGCCAGGTTGCCTATGGACGGCCAGCGCCGCTGTTGATGTAGTCCCACATGGAGTTCTGGACGGAATTGATTGCATTGCTCTGGAGGATAAAATTGGCAGTGTAACTCTTGTCGCGCGCGTCCGCCGCCTGGAACTGAGCTTGCACCTCGGAGATTCTGGCGGTGATTAACGGCAGCGCAATCGGCGGGCGGCGAACCATGGAACAGTTGCCGAAAGTGACCTTGTTGGCATCAAACGATACGATACCCCATGTCTCGTTCGTAGGATAGGAGATCGCCTGCGATCCAAGCGGACCGTAGTACGCCACCGGGTAGCCGCCCGCGCGCGTCAAGCAGATCAGCGGGGTTGCTCCGGCCTGAGGATAGAGTGACCATGCACCCCAATAAGCAAAGCTGCCATCGGCAAGCATATAACTGAAGCTGCTGTTGTCCATGGCCAGTTCCACCTGGCGGCCGTCGGCAAGCAGAATATCCCAGATGCCCGGCAACGAAAGCTGAGCGGGGGCTGGTGCCGGAGCGGGCTGCGGAGCTGGAACCGGGCTGATAGGCGCCACTACGATTGGGCTGGCCGCGGTCACTGCCGGCGAGTTACCGCCCGGACGAGTATGCAGCACATATTGAATCAGCGCACTGGTCGTCTGCGCATCGTGCGTCCAGGCCTGCAACGTCTGGGATAACTGGGGACGCCCCTTGCTTTCCAAGTCCTGTGCGGAAGCCTGAAACCCGGCAAGTTGCTGCAGGAACTGTTGATTGCAATTCAACAGGCCGGCAAGAACCGCCGGGTTCATGGTGGCATCGATCCCTGCGTTGATGGGTTCCACGGTGGCGGCATGCGCGTTGCAGAGGCTGGTTAACTCGGCCATCTTCTTGCTTTCCTGCCCGTCCAGATCCGGAGCCGCAAAAACTTTGGCCATAAGACTCTGAGTCAGTTGGTCCCGCTCCGCTTTGTTCTTGTCCGCGTCCCGCACAATGCTCTCATAGATTGCGCGCGCCTTCTCGGTATCCCCTGTCGGAGGAGGATTTCCTTGTTCATCCATTGCGATTCTCCTTGATTCCTCTGAAAACTGTGACGGGTGCCCTGGCAGCCGCCCATGGGCAGCTGCCAGGGATAAACATCAATGATTCAGAACCACGCAACGAACTTCAATTGCCGTCGTCAGGGTCAGGCTCAGGAGACGGATCGGGCGCTGGATCCGGGTCTGGATATACCGGCGGATCGGGTGGAGGCGGTGGCGGTGGGGGCGGCGGCGGTGGATTCTGCGCTGGATTGTGGAAGCATTGGGGGCAAGGTCCAGGAGCGTTTGGCCTGCCGCTGTTTGGGTCGCAATTGCAACCGAGAGGCGTGGTTTGACCGCAGTTACAGGCCGGGGCACCCATTGGAATATCACAGTATTGACACATAGTCCCTCCTTCAAGGGCTGACTACACGTGAAATGGAGAGAAACGTCGACAGGTCCGGGAACAGAAACTTCAAATGTTCAGAGTTGTTCGATGGGACGGTATTGTCTCAATCGCATGGATCGGTCATGCAGTGCGCACACGTACTGATCGCATTCGATGGGGATTCTAGTTGAGGAAGAGACTGGCAAACTGCCGAGTCAAGGGGCTTGAGGAAGCCAGTAGAAATCAGGTTCCGCTTCGTTGTCAATTGCAAAGTAGATGGTTGTTAGAAGTCAAAGCTGCGCTTTGAGATAGATCGCGCTCGGCAATCTCAACATTTGCAATCGCATTGCCCTGGCTCGCATCCAACCCATACGGGAGGATGACTCATGATTGTCGGCGTTCCCAAAGAGGTAAAAGACAAAGAGGCTCGCGTGAGTGTTACTCCGGCAGGCGCGATGGCTCTGGTCGAAGCAGGCCACGCGGTGCTGCTTGAAACCCAGGCCGGCGTTCAATCAGGCTTCCCCGACAGCGATTACCAGGATGTGGGCGCGGAGATCGTCGGCGAAGCTGGCTACGTATGGGGCAAATCCGATCTGGTCGTCAAGGTCAAGGAACCGATTGAAAAGGAGTATGTTTTCTTTCGCGAAGGAATGGTGCTTTTTACTTTTCTGCACCTTGCGCCAGCGGTGGAGCTGACCGAAAGGCTGCTTGCTTCGAAGGTGATTGGCATTGCGTATGAGACGGTTCGCGACCGCCAGGGCGCACTGCCGCTGCTGACGCCGATGAGCGAAGTGGCGGGGCGGATGAGCATTCAGGTGGGCGCGGCGTATCTTGAATACGAACGCGGCGGACGCGGAATTCTGCTGGGCGGCGTGCCGGGTGTGCTGCCCGCGCAGGTGTGCATCGTCGGCGGCGGCATCGTGGGAACGAGCGCTGCGCGGATCGCTCTCGGCATGGGCGCCAGGGTCACGCTCGTGGACGTGAACCTGAACCGTCTGCGCCAGTTGGATGAGATTTTCGGCGGGCGGATTTGCACGCTGGCCTCAAACAGCTACAACCTGGCCCAGGCTACGAAGGAGGCCGACTTGCTGATCGGCGGAGTGCTGATTCCCGGAGCCACCGCGCCCAGGATCGTGACACGCGCCATGGTGGCTGCAATGAAGAAAGGCGCGGTGATTGTGGATGTGGCGATCGACCAGGGCGGCTGCGTGGAGACGGCGCGTCCCACTGCGCACTCGAATCCGAGTTATACCGTTGACGGTGTAGTGCATTACTGCGTAACCAATATGCCGGGAGCCGTTCCGCATACCTCCACGCTGGCCTTGACCAACGCTACGTTTCCTTACCTGATGCGGCTGGCCAACCTGGGCGTGCGTGAGGCGCTCAAGCAGGATGCGGGGCTGGCTGAGGGGCTGAATACATGGCTGGGCACGCTCACCCATCGCGGAGTGGCGGAGAGCCAGAATCGGCCATGGACGCTGCCCGTAAGTGTTATTGCATAGAAACGCCGGGAGATTGATCATGGTCGCGATTCTGAATCCCGGGATGGGTTGCCGGTCAATGCCCCGTCCGCAGCCCATTTCGCTGTACAATCGGAAGATGAGCAGTCAAATCGGCCCCGCATATGGAGCCGGATTTGCTCACCCAATTCCCATGGGAGCCCAATGACCGCACACCGAGAAAAAACCGAAGCGCGCAAGCTGCCCATGATGCCCATCCGCGACATGGTGATCTTTCCTTACATGATGACGCCCTTTGTGGTGGGCCGCGAATCCAGTGTGCGCGCCCTTGAAGAGGCGCTCAACGGCGACCGCAAGATCTTTCTCGCGACGCAGCACGACGCGTCGGTGGACGAGCCCAAGGCCAAGGAAATCTACCAGGTAGGGTCGATCTGCAATATTGTGCAAAGCGTCAAGATGCCCGACGGCAATATCAAGGTGCTGGTGGAAGGCGTGGAGCGGGCTAAGTCCACTGAGGTGAATGATCGCGACGGCTTTTTTGTGGCCACGGTGCGCACCGGCAAGACCGACTTTGAGATGACTCCGGCCGTGGGGCAGCTGATGACGCGCGTGACCGGCCTCTTTGAGCAGTACGTCAAGCTCCAGCAGTCGCTCAACTACGAGACCATTATTGCCACCGTGCGCATGGACGAGCCGGCCAAGCTGAGCGACACCATTGCCGCCAACTTGCAACTCGGCATCGAGGAGAAGCAGGAGCTGCTGGCCATTTTTGACCCCGCGGCGCGGCTGGCGCGGATTGCCGATGTGCTGGACATCGAGATTGAAAAACTCGATCTCGACCGCAACATTCAGTCGCGCGTGAAGCGGCAGATGGAGCGGGCTCAAAAAGAGTACTACCTGAACGAAAAGATCAAGGCCATTCAGAAGGAATTGGGCCGCGGCGAAAAGAGCGAGTTCGACGAGCTGCGCAAGAAGATTGAAGCCTCCGGCATGCCCAAGGAAGTGCTGGACAAGGCGATCCAGGAACTGAAGAAACTGGAAGCGATGCCGCCCATGTCGGCTGAATCCACGGTGAGCCGGAACTACATTGACTGGCTGCTGGCGGTGCCGTGGAAGAAGCGCTCGAAAGAAACCCGCTCCATCGACTACGCGGAAAAGGTGCTCAACACCGACCACTATGGCCTGGAGAAGATCAAGGAGCGCATTCTTGAGTTTCTAGCGGTGCGCCAGTTGGTCAAGAATCCCAAGGGCTCAATCCTGTGTTTCGCTGGGCCTCCGGGCGTGGGCAAGACCTCGCTGGGCATGTCGATTGCAAAGGCCACCGGCCGCAAGTTTGTCCGGCTCTCGCTGGGCGGAGTGCGCGACGAAGCCGAGATTCGCGGCCACCGCCGGACCTATATTGGCGCCTTGCCCGGCCAGATCATCCAGCACATGAAGCGGGCCGGCACCAAGAACCCTGTCTTCCTGCTCGACGAAGTGGATAAAATGGCTTCGGACTTCCGCGGCGACCCGGCCTCGGCGCTGCTTGAAGTACTCGACCCGGAGCAGAACACAACCTTCCAGGACCACTATCTTGACGTGGATTACGACCTGTCGCAGGTACTGTTTGTGGCCACGGCCAACGTGCTGCATACCGTTCCGGCCGCGCTGCAGGACCGCATGGAGGTTCTACGCCTGCAAGGCTACACTGAGGCGGAAAAGCTGGAGATCGCACGCCAATATCTGGTGAAGAAGCAGCGCGAGCAGACCGGCCTGAGCGAGAAGAATATCGTCTTCAGCGACGACGCAATCCTCGAGATCATCCGCTACTACACACGCGAGGCGGGCGTCCGCAACCTGGAGCGCGAGATCGGCAACGTCTGCCGAAAGGTAGCGCGCAAGGTGGTCAAAAACGGCGCCAAGCACAAAGAAGAGCTGACAGCCGCCAACATCCACGACTTCCTGGGCGTGGCGAAATATCGCGATTCCGAAGTGCATGAGAAGAGCGAGGTCGGCCTGGTGACGGGCCTGGCCTGGACCGAAGTGGGCGGCAGCATTCTGACCACCGAAGTGCAGGTGCTGGACGGCAAGGGCAAGCTCACCATCACCGGCCAGCTCGGCGACGTGATGCAGGAGTCTGCGCAGGCCGCGCTCAGCTACATTCGCGGCAAAGCACAGGCGCTGGGGCTCACCCGCGAGTTCTATCGCAACGTGGATCTGCACCTGCACGTTCCCGAGGGCGCAATCCCCAAGGACGGTCCCTCGGCCGGCATCACCATGGCCACGGCTCTGGCCAGCGCGCTGGCCAAGATTCCCGTCCGCCGCGACATCGCCATGACCGGCGAAATCACCCTGCGCGGCAAGGTGCTGGCCATTGGCGGATTAAAGGAGAAGCTGCTGGCTGCCCTGCGCGCCGGCATCTTCGAAGTGATTCTGCCTCGCGCCAACGAAAAGGATATCGAGGAACTGCCGGACAACATCAAGCGGTCCATCAAGCTCCACTTTGTTGACCAGATGGACGAAGTGCTGGCGCTGGCTCTGGAAAGCCCTTTATCCCCGGCCCTGCCCACCGAGAGCGAAGTGATGTCCGCTGTGCCTCCGGCTGACCTGGGCTCCAATCTGCCTGCCAGACAGTAACGCTGGATGGCTGTCGTTCGCACGGGAATTGCGAGGGGCAGCGCTGCCGTGGGATGATTCTGCGTACACGGAGAGAGCCATGAAACGGCGTCAGTTTCTCACTGCTTCGATTGCGGCCTCAGCTATTGCGGCTGCGGGCGATGTTGCGGGGCAAGCCCCCGCGGCCAGCTTGCGCGAGTTCTACTTGATGCGGCGCTATACCCTGCTGAGCGGGCAGCAGACGAAGCTGACCGAGAGCTACTTCGGCGATGCGCTGATTCCGGCGCTGGCACGCATGGGGATGGGTCCGATCGGCGCATTCAAACTCGACATTGGGCCGGAGACTCCGGCGTATTATCTGCTGATTCCGGGGCCTTCGGTGGAGGCCCTGGCGGAGCTCGATCTGCGCCTTGCCGGGGATGCAGGGTTTATGAAGGCCGCGGAACCGTTCTGGAACGCAACCGCGGCGGCGCCTGCTTTTCAGCGGGTGGAAGTTTCTTTGCTGGCGGCCTTTGAAGGCTGGCCACGGGCGACTCCGCCGGCTGCTTCCGCGGCCAAAGGAAAGCGCATTTTTCAACTGCGGACCTACGAAAGCCCCAGCAATGCGGACCACGTCCGCAAGGTGGAGATGTTTCACTCGGGAGAGTTCGAGATATTCAAGAGCGCAGGCTTTCATCCGGTGTTTTTCGGCGATACGCTGATTGCTGCGCGGATGCCGAGCCTGACCTACATGTTGAGCTTTACCGATATGGCCGAGCTCGAAAAGCAGTGGGACACCTTCCGGAACGATTCGGCCTGGAAGAAGCTATCGGGCAGTCCGCGCTACAGTTTCGACAATATCGTGACCAGCATAACCAACCTGATCCTGAGCCCGCTGGCCTGTTCGCAGATTTGATGCTTCCTGACTACCGACCGCAGACCGCTCTATAATCGCCGCATGTCGTTCTTTGCCGATTCACGACGGCGGGCTATTGCTCTGCAAGGGGCCGGATTGTTTCTGGTCCTTGCCGTATTTGGCGCGCTCCAGGCATTCAACACCTCGAACATCGGTTTTCTCAATCCCGAATCTTCGGGCGAGACGCTGGTCTTTACCGGCCTCACCGTGGTGGTGTTCCTGCTGTTGCTGGTTTTGCTGATGCTGCTGTTGAGGAACATCCTCAAGCTGTATGCCGACCAAAGCAGCAGCGCGCTGGGCTCGCGGCTGCGCACGCGGATGGTGCTGGGCGCGGCGCTGATCGCGCTGGCCCCCGCGGTGTTCATGTTCCTATTCAGTTTTCAGCTGATGAACCGGTCGATCGACAGGTGGTTCTCGCCGAACACATCGGAGTTACGCGAGGACTCGACCCGCGTGGTGCTGGAACTGGCTCAATACGTGACCAGTAACGCGCGGGGCGAGGCGGAATCGATTGCGGCGTCGGGAGCGGCGGACCAGGATGCACAGGCGCTCGCCGATGTGCTGGCCTCTCACCGGATCACTTTGGATGGCGGGTTTGCCATCGTCTACGGCAAGGATTTACGGGTGCTGGCGAGCTTTGAGGCTCCAGCGGAGTCGAGCCCCGCGACACTGGTTCCGTGGCTGGAGGCGGGCGAGCGGGGAACGGCGATTCCTTTGAAGGGGCCGCTCTCAGCCAGCCTGTTGAAGTCCGCGCAACGGAGCGATGAGCCGGTGATCAAGGTGGCGGACCAGGAGTACGCGCTCGGCGAATCGACCACGCCTTCGGGCAAGGTGGTGGTGACGGCGCTGCCGATGCCGCGGGGCCTGAGCCAAACCACGGCGCGCATCCGCTCTGGCGCGGATGCTTACTGGAAGCTGTTTCGTTCTCGGAACCAGATCCGCACTATCTTTTTCCTGCTATTGCTGCTGATCACTGTATTTGTGTTCTTCTCCAGCGTGTGGCTGGCCCTGTTTCTTTCCAAGCAGATCACACGGCCTGTGGAGGCGCTGGCCGACGCGATGGATGAGATTGCGACCGGCAAGTACAACTATCGCGTGGCGCTTGCCGCTACCGGAGAGATGGGCGACCTGGTGCGCGCCTTTAACCGCATGGCGGCAGACCTGGATGCGAGCCGGCAGTTGGTAGACACCTCATCGGCGCAATTGACGGCGGCAAACCTGGCCATCGAGGAGCGGCGCAGGGAGCTGGAGACGATCGTCGAGACGATTCCCAGCGGGGTTGTGACCCTGGATGGCGCGGGATTTGTGCTGCAATCCAATCGGGCCTTTGCGGCGCTGCTAGGGCGTCGGGAGGACGTCAGCCTTACCGGGGAGCGTGTCGATACATTGCTGCCAGCCGATTGCGCGGAGGATCTGGCCGGTGTGATCCGGCGTGGGCTGCGCATGGGTGCGGCGTCCACTGAAATTGAACTCCACGCACGGGGCCGGACCGTCCATCTGGCCGTAACCAGCGCGCGGCTTGAACTGGCTCACGGGCAGCCGGGAACCGTGCTGGTGATGGAAGACATGACCGAGCTGTTGCGCGCGCAGCGGCAGTTGGCATGGAAGGAAGTGGCGCAGCGGGTGGCGCACGAGATCAAGAACCCGCTGACGCCGATCGCCCTTTCTGCCGAGCGGATAGCCAAGCACCTGGACCGCGGCCAGCCGGACTCCCCGAACGTAATCCGCAAATGCAGCGAGGTGATCCTTGGGTGCGTGGGTACGTTGCGGACGCTGGTAGATCAATTCTCGGCGCTGGCGCAGTTTCCCGCGCCGCAGCCTCGGGCGTGCGATTTGAATCGTGTGGCGGAGGAAGCGCTGGCGCTGTTTGCCGGCCGGCTCAGCGGCATCACGGTGCAGTGGGATCTGGAGCCGGGTTTGCCGACAGTGCTGGCCGACCCTGAAGCGATTCGCCGCGCGGTGGCCAACCTGATCGACAATGCCGCCGAGGCCATGCAGGGCAGCCTGCTGCGCGTTCTGGGCATTCACAGCTCGCTGAGCGAAGATGGCGGGGCAGTGGAACTCTGCGTCTCCGACACCGGGCACGGCCTGACAGATGAAATTCGCGAACGTCTGTTTCTGCCCTTCTACTCGACCAAGCATCGCGGTACGGGGCTGGGCCTGTCCATCGCGGCCAAGATCGTGCAGGAGCATGGCGGCAGCCTGCGCGCCGAGGGTAACATCCCCAAGGGCGCGCGTTTTCTGCTGCGGCTGCCTCTGATGGAGCCGTTGACCGAGCCATCGCTGGAGCCCGGCGGGCAGGTGGCCCAGCCCGCCATCGAAGGCAATGGCGCCACCCAGTTGAAGGGATTGCACTCATGAACCACATCCTGGTGGTGGACGACGAGGCGGAGATTCGCACTTCGCTGGAGGAAATTCTGAGCGAAGAGGGCTACGGCGTAGCCAGCGCGGCGACCGCTACCGAAGCCATGGTGCTGATTCAGGACGCGCCCTATGACGTGGTCCTGCTCGACATATGGCTCCCTGACCGCGACGGGCTCGACGTGCTGGCCGAGATGCATCAGGTAGCTGTTGAGATGCGGCCGGAGGTGGTGATCATCAGCGGCCACGGCACCATTGAGACAGCCGTGAAAGCGACCAAGCTGGGCGCGTACGACTTTCTGGAAAAGCCGCTCTCTTTGGATCGCACGCTGATTGTGGTGAAGAACGCGGTGGAAGCACGGCGGCTGCGCACGGAAAACCTCGAATTCAAGCGCCAGTTCAACGTGGGATCGGTGCTGACCGGCGCCAGCGTGCCGGTGAAGGCACTACGCCAGCAGATTCGGCTGATGGCGCCCACCAATGGCCGGGTGCTCATCTATGGCGAGTCGGGTACCGGCAAGGAACTGATAGCGCGCGCCATCCATGCCGAGAGCCTGCGGCGGGATCGTATTTTTTTGGAGCTGAACTGCGCTGCGATCCCCGAGGCGTTTATCGAGGCGGAACTATTCGGCTACCGGTACAGCGCCCAGCCCGGCGGCCCGACAGAGCAGCGCGGCACTCTGGAGCGCGCCGACGGTGGCACGCTCTACCTGGACGAAGTGGGTGACATGAGCCTGAAGACACAGGCCAAGGTGCTCAGCGCGCTGGACGACCAACTGTTTACACCGGTGGGCGGCACCCAGCCCCTGCGCGTGGACGTGCGGCTGATCGCCTCCACCAACAAGGATCTCGAGGAAGAGATTGCCAAGGGCAACTTTCGCGAGGATCTCTTTTACCGGCTCAATGTGGTCCCATTTTTTGTTCCGCCGCTCCGGGAGCGCAAGCAGGATATTCCGCTGCTGGCGCGCGAGTTTCTCGGCGAGTTTGGCCGCCAGTACGGACGGCCACGCATGGAGATTGCAGAAGAGGCGCTGGAGATACTGTCCCAGTACCACTGGCCTGGCAATGTGCGTGAGCTGAAAAATGTGATCGAGCGCGTGCTCATCCTCAATCCCCGCACGTTGCGCATTGAGCGTAAACACTTGCCGCCCCTGACCCACAAAGCCGGCACTCGCTCCACCGAGGAGTTCTCGACGCTGCAACAGGCGCGAGATGCTTACGAGCGCGAATATATTCTCAAGAAGGTTGAGGAAGCCCGCAACAATATCAGCCACGCGGCTGACTTGCTGGGTTTGGAGCGCAGCCATCTTTACCGCAAGATGAAGGCGCTGGGAATTGGTGTGCGGGAATAGCGGGGCAAACCAGGCTGCCTCGCACACGTGCTAAGAAATGGGAGAGTCAAGCCGATTCCCGGCCAAGGGGTGAGAACACACACATGAGGGACTTCCCGCGCATTCCGCTCAGTTGGAGAGAGCGGACCTCGGTTTCAGATGAGGAACTCCACATGCATTTCTCGAAAACCATCCAACATCGGAGCAACAAAGCTCGCCAAAACAAAATTACTGTTGCTATCCTCGCCGCGCTGATCCTGCCCATTGCTGCCGCTGCGCAAACGGCCTACTACGACCCGCAAGGCCGTTACGACGTGCAGATTCCCGCCGGTTGGCAGCTTGCTCCGGGCAATAGCGCCGATCAGATCGTGATTCAAAATGGAGCCGCACAGGCGCTCATCACCGTCTTACAGCAGGATGCGAGCAGCGCTATGACCGCAAGCCAGTTCGTGGACGGCACGGGACGGGAGATTCAGAGCCGGTGCCCAACCTTTCAAAACCGCCTGATCGGACAGCTCACGCTGGCTGGCTCGCCGGGTGTCTACTCGATCTTTGTTTGCAATGATGCAAAGTCTCCCACCGTCGCTGAAGCGTCCTCAGCCCTCACCGCAGGCGGTGTGCTGATTGGGTTCACTGCGATTGCCCCGCTGGCGCAGTACTACGAGAGCCTGCCGGCGCTAGACGGCATTCGCGACAGTCTGCATCTGGCCGGCGAGCAGAGCCCGCCCGCTGCTGACATCGCCACCGAATCTCTGGCCATGACCGAGCTGAAGAAGGCCTGCGTGGTGGGCGTCTTTGCACAGGTGGAGTGCGCCAGGCGGATCAGCATCCTGCTTGGAAAGGAAGAACTGGCCGCAGCACCCGCCGTAGCCCCAGCCGCGGCACCCGCGGCAGCCCCAGCGCCAGGCAGCGTATATCACGACCCGCAAGGTCGCTTTTCGTTTTGGGCGCCGCAGGGTTGGAGTGCGATCCCACAAGGCGAAAAGGGCGCTCTGGGCGTGCAGCTTCGCTCCGGCTCCAACTGGATCAATGTCCTACCGGCCGACCTTGCCGCCAGTACCAGCGAAGTGGTGCTTCACCAGGAGCAGAAGATAGCGGTGCAATCCAAATCTTCCCGCAAAATGCCTTTCGGGCCAGCCGGCCTCACTCAGATTTTGGGGAATGGCACTGAGGTCAACTACGACCATTTCAGCGCAGTCACGCCGCAAGGAGAAGCAGTCGAAACCTATATTGGCGGCGTTGGTAATATCGCCGGTTCGAGCCACGGTTTCCTGCTGATGGTCGCCGGCTTTGGCGCGGAGCAAAAGGATGAAGCAGGACCGATATTTCTCTCGGTAGCGCAGAGCATCGTCATTCCTGCTCACTGAGGCGGCTTGTTTTCCGGCACAATCTTTGCGTCTTTGAGCTGCTCTGCCTCGACGTGGAAGCGCTTGTAGTCGTAGTCGCGCTCGGTTCCATGCTGGCGGATGCCCTTGACCAGCAGGATGCGGGCCTGGATGGTTCCTTCGCCGCCGACGGGGAGCCAGACCTCGCCGTTCACCAGCGCCTGGTCAAAGTAGAAGCTGGAGCCTTTTTCGATACGCGCAAACAGGCCGCCGCCGACGTCGAAATTGTCGATGAAGCGGACCTCAAGATGCGCAATCTGGCGATCGGCCTCATCCACCCACATCGTGCCCTGGAGCGTTTTTGAGAGGTTCTGGGCCAATCCATGAGTGTTGGCGTCTTTGCGGCCGATGAAATCGAAGATGATCGTGGGCCGGCCGCGAAACGTCTCGCGCCGTGGATTGCGCACATCCATCATCTCCAGCACCTTGCCAACCGTGATGGCCTGGGCATTTAACGGCTGATCGGGCGGTGTCTGCTGTGCCTTTTCAACGAGTTTGGTAACGCGCTCGGTCTCCTTCTCCTGGGCCTGACCATCGAGCGGCTTGCCGTCTTTTTTCACCAGGCGCCCTATCGGATGGCCGTTGACGTAGAACTCCTCGGACTCCTCGGTCTCAGTCTTTTTTACCTGGCCTTTGGAGTCGATGTCCTGGGTCGTCTGTAGTGAGCTGAAGGTATAGTTCTCGCGTACTTTTTCCAGCTGTTTCTGGTGATCCTGTACCTCGCGCATGAGCTGGCGAATCTCAGGCAGGGCTCGTCCAGCTTGTTCATTTTGCTCCGCTTGCCCCGCCAGCCCGGATTGCCCGTTTTTCCCTGCTGGCTGCCGGGCTTGCACCAGGGGCGCCAGCGGGAGGAGCAAGAGCAAACCGGCGATCCAAGACGTGCGCAGCGATGACATGAGGGCTATCCCCTGGAAACGGCATGAGTTCGATCGCCAGCCAGCGGCAAAAACGACCTTTTGTTGGACCCGGAGAGCAGGAAAAGGTCGCAAATCCTCCAGAGGGTTGACCGCAGCGCCATTTTCCTTGATGATGCTACAACGAAAGTTGTATGACCGCATTGAAACTCTCAGTACCTGCCAGCGATGGGGCTGAGGAGCATGGAAGGAGAATGGCCGCATGTTCGAATGGATGATTCAATGGCTGTTGTCTGCCCTCGTGCTGCTGGCTGTTGCAAGGTTTGTTCCGGGTTTCTACCTGGAAGGACTGATGCCGGCAGTGATCGCAGCAGCTGTCATCGGCCTGATGAATGCGGGGCTTGGCAGGCTCGCAAAGTTTGTCAACTCCCCCATGACCATCCTCGCTTTTGGATTTTGCCTCTTGGGCATCAACGCCGTGACGATCGTGCTGGCGTCGAAGATGTTGCCAGGCTTCGACGTGGAAGGGTTCGTTCCGGCGGTCTGGGGCGCGGTGGCGATGACCCTGCTGGGCTTGGGGATCAGGGCATGGGCCAGGGAGCCGTGAGCCTCGCCGTGAAATGGATCTGAGCCCTGCTTCGTCGTTGGAGAAGCAACCTCGGCTCAGCACAGATTCTAGGAATGGCACGATCAAGGAGAATGAACGAATGTTCGCACTGCTGATTCAATGGTTGTTGTATGCGATAGCCCTGATGGCGGTTTCAAAGATTGTTCCCGGCTTTTACGTGGCTGGATTGTGGCCCGCGCTGATTGCCTCGCTGGTGATCGGCCTGCTGAATGCAACGCTTGGCCTGCTGTTGAAGATCGTCACCTTCCCCATCAGCATTCTCACCTTCGGGCTGTTCCTGCTGGTGATCAACGGCATGATGATTCTGCTGGCGTCGCACATCGTGCGCGGCTTTCGTGTGCAGGGGTTTGGCCCGGCGTTCTGGGGCGCCGTGGTGCTTGCCCTGCTAGGCATGTTGATCCGGGCGGTGATGAAGGACGCGTAAGAGGCGGGCTATTGCAGGGCGAAATGCTATTTCGTGTTCGGCGCTGCGGGCTGAGCGGTAGCTTTGTTGCCTGGGGCGGGCGGCCGGGGGCGGAGCGGTTTTGGCGCTGTCGGCGCAGGAACTTTGCCAGGTACTTTGCTGTCCGTCGACTGAGGCGTCGCTGGATGCGCTACCACCGGCCCATTGAGGGTCTGCGGCGTGCGCATGGCCCCAGCGCTGGAGAAGCCGCCTTGCGCCGCGCCGTGGGGCGGCAAAACGATGACTCGTGCCGTTGGCGGCTGCTGAACTAGCGAATAAACGCCCCATCCGCCCCCGGCAACCACAAAGACAATGGAGGCTGCGGCCGCGGCGCGCATCCAGCCGCTGGCGGGTGCGTGCGCAGCGTGCCAAGCGAGAATGCGGGCCCTGCGCGGGGCAGCCAGCACACCGGCCTGGATGCGGTCTTCAAGCCCTTTGGGGGCGGGAAGGCTGGCAATCAGCCGCAAAGTTGCTTCAGCGGCGCCTAGGTCGTTGCCGCTAGCCGAATGGTTCGAGAGACTGTTCCGATCTGGGGTATTCATCGCAAACTCCTCGTGTGATCCAGCAGGCCGGCGATCAGGTTGCGTGCGCGGAAGAGCCGGGAGCGGACGCTGGATTCGCTGATCCGGAGCACAGAGGCGATCTCAACGCTGTTGAGCTCTTGGAAGGCCGAAAGCATCAGCACCTCGCGCTCCTTGGCGGGCAACTTGTCCACACACGCCAGCACATGGGCGTGGTGCTGTGCGGCTACGGCGATCTGCTCCGCGCTCATCCCGCCCGATGGCAGCACGCGCGCCAGTTCCGACACATCGTCGGTTTCAGGCCGCGTTTTCGCGCGGCGCTTGCGGTCCAGCACGATGTTCCACACGATGCGGATCAGCCATACGCGCTGGTCGCGTACCTCGCCTAGCGTGTCACGATGGCGCAGTACCCGCACAAATGCCTCCTGCACCGCGTCCTCGGCGTCAGAGGGATTGCGCAGCACGGAGAAGGCTACGCGGTACAAGGTTCCGGCGTACTGGCTCACGAGCGCCGCAAGCGTCTCTTCCTCCGCGTACTGGCGGGCCTTGTCGTCCACAGTGCTGTCTGGAATCTCCATCCAACCTGAGAATACTGCCTGGCTGGCGCTCATAGACCACCAGACGCAGCAGGATTGGAAAATGCTCAAGCGCGGATCGGTCCTTTTTGTTCCGTCGCTGTTCAAAGAAAAAACTCGCGAAGCCCAGGGGCTCCGCGAGTCAGGGTTTGCGGGGAACCAGCGCTACTGCTTGGGAGCCAGCTTTTGCTGAGCGATCTGGCCGGCGGCTCCATCCTTGTCAGCGTCCTTGACCTTGGCCCACAGGTTGCGCGCCAGGTCTTGCTTGCCAGACGCCGCATACAGGGCGGCGAGGTCGAGATTCGCCACGTTGGCTGAAACTGTCTCCGACGGCTTAGCGGCCAGTGTGGTGTAAATATCGATCGCCTGAGCGTCGCGTCCCGTCTGGTGATAGAGTCCGGCCAGCGCCAGGTTGGCGAGGCTGGCGAGATCTTTGTCCCAGGCCCCAGCGGCCTGCTTCAGCTCTGTCTCGGCTGCCGCGGTCTGTCCCAGTTCCTGGTCGGTTACGCCGGCGAAGTAGTGCGCCTTGGCTCCCTGAGGCAGCCATCCGTATTGCTGGGCGACGGCGGCAAACTGCTGATTGGCAGCCTTTGAGCGCTCGGTTGCGTTGGCATAAACGCCGCTCTCAGGCGGAGCGCCGGGCAGCGCCAGGGGCGTGCTGTAGACATCCATTGCCGTGCCAAGCGCGCTGTCTGCGGCTGAGGTGCGCGCGATCCAGAACCAAAGCCCACCGACGGCAACAACCACTGCGGCAACAACGCCGATGATCCAGCGCAGAACGCCGGAGCGGTGAACGCTGACCCAGCTGAAACTGCTGGCAGTGGCCTGGGCAAAACTGTCTTGCTTGAGGGCGTGACGGGTACGAGTATCCACGAGATTCTTTTTGTCCTTCTTACGCTGACTTGCAGACGGAGCTGGCTCTTTACAGGTGCCGCAACCGCAACCCTACCAGTCTAACAGCGTGCCGAGACGAGCGTCCACCGCTTGCCGGGGTTGAGAACCGGCGCAGAGCTACTGCCTGGGGCTATGTCCAGGGGAGCGAAGCGCGCGGATACGCTCGATGGCGTTGTCGAGTACCGGATGCTCCGCCGCCACAGTGAGGCCTTTATCGATCAGCGATTCGACAAAATCGACGACTGGAAGCCCGTGTACGCCAGCTTCCCGGATGATTGCGTCGGAGACGGTTACTGTGACTTGCATGGCCTGGAGTTCTCCTGCCCGGTTCATCGGCGGGCTGAAGCGCCGGAACAGGGCAAGTATGAAAATGGGGCAGCGCCAATCGCCTGGCGCGCGCCGTCTTCGACTGTACTCAGAGTCCGTTTTCGCTGGGGCTTGACTCCGAGTGCTTGCTCTTGCCCAGCGGGAACGATAGGCTAGTGTCATGTACGAAGACTTCAATGTAGCCGACCGCTGGAGCGGCGAAGACCTGCACTGCCGCTGGAAGGGTACTCTAGTGGCCATCGCCACACGCCACGCCGATGCGGTCGATGTCCGTTTCGACGTGAACGACCGCCCGATGTGGATCGCCCTGCCCTTGCTGGCCTGGGGTGAGCAGAAGCGGCGCAGCGGCAAGGTCATCACAGACCAGTTAGCGGCGCAGATCGCTGGCCGCTACCTGAAACAGTTGGTCGAGGAAGGCTACGACTCCCGCCGTGAGATCTACACCATGACCGTCGCCGAGGTTCTGGACCATCTCGATGCCGTGGTAGCCGAAGCCAGAGAGCTGGGCGCAATGCCGACCCTGCCAGTGATTGCTTAAGCTCACTCCCGGATTGCCAGGGTGTGCGATCAGAGCAGGATTGACGTAACTGGCGACACTAGACGAACGGTTCTTCGTCATCGTAATAGGGCGTAGGCCGGTGTGCCTTGCCAGAGCCGCGAAGCGACCCAACGATGGCCTTGGCAGCCGCCAGGATGCCAGCAAATTGCCGCATCGGCCTGACGACGGAATCGGCGACATATCTGCCGGCCTGCTCGACATGATCCAGCGCCTCTGTGGTCATGGCATCCAAGCGTTCCGTCTGGCGGCGGGTTCGTTCAAGGATATCCCTGCCTGTAAATTCCAAGCCTTCAATCTGATTACGCACGCCGCGCGCTACCCTGGCCATGTCGCCTACCGTGGCTTCGGCCTTGGGAGCCAGGTGTGTAATGAGCTGGCGGGTTTGGTCTACGAGAACCCGGCTACGGTCAACGAGCTCCTTGGTGTTGTCGACCATGGGCATCACCGAGGAACGCAGATCCTCGACTTCCTCGCGCACGGAGACGATTGCCTTGCGCAGGGCCAGATAGATTGCCAGCAGCACGATGGCCTGTAGCAGCACGGCCAGCGCAGTTACGGCAATACAGGCTAACTCGATGGTCTGATTGTCGAATTTTGGCATCTGAATGTTCTCGCGCAGGTCTTCTGCGGACTTCCAGCAATTGGTTCAATGCGCTCCTCGAGAAGATTGGAGCGATTTGCCCCGGAGCCCGCGCACACACATCTAACCACTCGCGCGCTCAGCTCCGGAGGGCGGACGATGGAACAAAAAGACGCCGCGCCGGAATGGATTCCGGAAGAAACGGCTGCTTAGATATGGTCTGGATCGACGGGGGCGACGGTTGTCTTGTAGGCCTCGCGTCCGGCCTCGACGGCAGCGGTCACTCGGGTTTTCTGGTCTGTCACGAGGTTCTTGCCGCGCTCGACAAACTCTTCCCACTGTGCCCGGCCGCGATCCACATATTCGCCCGCCTGCTCCTTGCCTTTGTCTACCAGCGTGCTTACATGCTCGGCGGCCTGCTGGGTGCGGGCGCGCAGATATTCCGTTCCCTCGCGGGCTCCGTTTGCGATGACTTCGCGGGTTTCGCGACCGCTCTTGGGGGCATAAAGGATTCCCACCAGCGCGCCTACTCCCAAACCAGCCAAAAACCAACCCAATTGCTGTGCTTTGCTGTCTTCTGCCATGATGACTTGTCTCCCTCTGCTCAGCTTGTAGAATGCCTGAGCCTATCAAAAATCTCGGTTGTGCCGCAAATCGCGATTCGCTTGCGGCGCTCGACTTCAGTATCGGCGATAAAAGGGCCGCGATGAACTCCGAGCGAACGTGCAACTCAACGACGTACCCACTGCTTGGACGCAGTTTTCGCGCTTGAAGTTGCAAAGGCTTGCGACGAGTTCAGCTAACCTTCTCCTCCTCAACACAATACAGCAAATCGCCCGCCCATGCCGATTGTTTTTGCCGCTGGCGCGTGCAATTCACAATGCGGAAACGCGGCATTCTTCGGTTGCGCATTGACCAGAGTCTCATCATTTGCCACACCCGCAATTGTGGGCCATGATTTCGGCAAAGTGCATCGCACTTCGGTGGGATAGCTGGGCGATCTGTTCGCGGCAACTGAAACCGTCGGCGACGATCAGCGTCAGGGGGCCGGCCCGTTCGATAGCGGGCAGAAAGCCGTCGTTGGCGATGGCCTTGGAAACATCGAATTTGTCCGCCTCAAATCCAAACGGGCCGGCCATGCCGCAGCAGCCAGCCTGGATAGGCTCGACCGTTGCGCCGGCCTGGCGGAGCAACGCGATCTCGCTGGCCGGGCCGCCAAAGACCGCTTTGTGATGGCAGTGGCCATGAAGTAAAACATTCGCGCCTCGGAGCCGTCCCGTGGCCCATTCCGGGGCCTTGGCGGCAAGCCAGTCAGCCAGCAGCCAGACCTGCCGGCTCATGCGCTGTGCGCGGGGGGCGTTGGGAAACAGTTCGAGCAACTCATCCTTGAAGACGCTGGCGCAGCTTGGTTCCAGAAAGATGAAAGGCATTTCCGCGTCAATCTGCGGGGCCATGCGGTCGAGGACTTTGGCCAGATAGGCGCGGGCGGCGCCGAGCAGGCCGAAGTCGTAAAGCGGACGGCCGCAGCAGATGTGCCCGCGCGGCGTTTCAACCCGGAAACCCGCCTGGGTGAGGACTGATTCCGCGGCGGCGAGGGTTTGCGGGTGGTAGTAGTTATTCCAGGTATCGGGCCAGAGTACCACCTGCGGCGGGGCAGGTTTTCCCTCAGGGGCTAAAGCCCCGTTCGACTGGGCCTCGGCAACGCCGGGGCTAAAGCCCCGGCCTACCAATCCGTTCTGATAGCTGCGCGGGGCGAGGCGCGGAAGCTGGCGTTGCCGCGCCACTCCAACCATGCGCTTGATGAGCGGGCTGGTGACGGGGCCGGTGAGCAGCGCATTGGTCAGGGCCGGCGTGAGCGAACCCCAGCGCGCCCACTGGTCGGCAAAGCCGAAGACATAGTGGCGCAGAGGGTGAAGGCGGCCCTTGTAGCGTTGCGCCAGAAACTCCGCCTTGTAGGCGGCCATATCCACATTCACAGGGCACTCGGACTTGCACGCCTTGCAACTGAGGCAGAGATCGAGAGCCTCGTGAACAGCCTTGCTTTGAAAGCCCTCTTCGCGCAGCGCGCCGGCCAGCATCTCCCACAGCAGACGCGCGCGGCCACGGGTGGAGTGCTGCTCCTCGCCCGCGGCGCGGTAGCTGGGACACATGACGCCACCCTCGGCGTTGCGGCAAGCGCCTACGCCTACGCAGCGTTCGGTGGCGCGTTCCAGCGAGCCTCCATCGGCTGCAAATGCAAACTCCGTTTTTGGGAGTTTTGGAGGAGAGTTTTCCGTAGCATGGATTCCATGGCGCAGATTTTCCAGGGGGTCGTAGACGCGCACCGCATCCACCAGCTTGCCGGGATTCATGCGATTGTCGGGATCCCAGAGGGCTTTGAACTCGCGGAACGCCCCCATCAGCTCCGGCCCGAACATCTTGGGCAGCAGCGCGGCGCGCGACTGGCCATCGCCATGTTCGCCGCTGAGCGATCCGCCAAAGCTGAGCACCAGATCGGCGGCGCGCTCAATGAACTCGCGATAGCAACGCTGGCCCTCGGCGGTGCGAAAGTCGCAGTTGATGCGCATGTGGACGCAGCCCTGGCCATAGTGGCCATAGAGCGGGCTGCTGTAGCCGTATTCGGCCATGAGGGCGGAGATGCCGCGGAGATAAGCACCCAGTTGAACGGGCGGGACGGCGGCGTCTTCCCAGCCTTCAAAGCGGTCAGGCTCGCCGGGAACGAAGACCATGGCGCCGAGGGCGGATTCGCGCACATGCCAGACGCGGGCGGCCTCGGCAGATGAGTAGATGCGGGCCTCCGGTGCATGGGGCCACGCTTGCACAGCACGCGCAAGTGATTCGGCTTTGGCCTGAGCCTCATTGGCTTCCCATGCGCCCATCTCCACCAGCAGAAAGCCTCCGCCAGGCGGCAGCAGCGCGACGTCGTTGACGGCGAGGCGCTTGCGGCGCATGAAATCGACGAGCATGCCGTCAAAGCCTTCCAATCCGATAGGCCCGAATTCAAGCGTGCGCGGAACCGCGTCGGCGGCGAGAAATGCGTCTTCAAATGCCAGCACGGTGAGTACGCGGAAGGGCGGGCTGGCGGTCAGGTTCAATGTGGCAGAGACGACGTTGGCGCAGGTGCCTTCGCTGCCCACCAGCGCGCGGGCCACATGGAAGCCATTCTCGGGCAGCAGTTCGTCGAGGTTATAGCCGGAGACGCGGCGCGGAATGCGCGGAAATTTCTCGCGGATAAGGTTTGCGTAGCGGATGCGCAGGCTAGTCAGGCCGGCGTAAATCTGGCCAACACGGCCACCTGCGCGGATCGCGGCTTCGAGCTGCTCTGGGCTGGTGCGGCCAACGGTCATGCGCGTGCCGTCGTAGAGTACGATGTCCAGCGATTCAACGTTGTCTGCCACTTTGCCGCCGAGCAGGCCGTGGACGCCGCAACTATTGTTGCCGATCATGCCGCCCAGGGTGCAGCGGCTGTGCGTGGCGGGGTCGGGAGCGTAGGTCAGGTGGTGCAGCTCTGCGGCCTCGCGCAGCCGGTCGAGGACGATGCCGGGCTGCACCCGAGCCAGTTTGGCGGCCGGGTCGATGGAAGTGAGCGCGTGCATATACCGGGAGTAATCGAAGACCACGGCCACGTTGGCGCACTGCCCGGCCAGGCTTGTGCCCGCGCCGCGCGCCAGTACCGCGGCCCCGGCGGCCCTGCAAGCAGCCAGAGCTGCCTCCACGTCCGCCGCGTCCCTGGGCAGAATGACCCCGATCGGGAGCTGGCGATAGTTCGAGGAGTCGGCGGCGTAGAGAGCGCGGGAGCCGAGGTCGAAGCGAACGTCTCCACCCAGCGTAGCCTTGAGTCGCTCTTCGAGCTCGCGGTGCGCGGCAAACCGCTCATGCTCAAGTGGAGGCTGGTTCGTCAGAATCGGAAAGGTCGAAGTGCCCACCGGGTAATGGTAGCGCGTTGCGAGCCGCGCGGCGTGGGAATCGGAGTCCGGCGCGCCATAGATGCGCAAGCGGCGATAGGATGGGCTATGGACAGATTCACTTTTCACCACGTCGGGGTCGCGGTTCGCAACATCCAGCAAGCCGTTGCAAACTACCAGAGCCTATTCGACTACAAACTCATTTCGGGTCCATTCGATGACCCGATTCAGAACGTGTCTGTCTGCTTTTTAAGCCGCGGCGAAGGAGATACAACCATCGAGCTTGTCGCTCCTCTTGGGCCCAACTCTCCCATCGACCGCATCCTGAAGAAAGGTGGAGGCACTTATCATGTCTGCTACCAGGTTCCGGATATGAATGCAGCTATCCAGCATCTGACTGAACGCGGATCTTTGCTGCTGAGCGGGCCGGTTCCCGCGATAGCCTTTGAGATGCGGGAGATTGCATGGCTCATGACAGAGACCGAACTGCTGGTTGAATTGGTGCAGGCATAAATGGGTGCGAAGTTCGTATCGCACCCTCTCCGAGACAGCCCTAAAACGCCTTGTAAACAATATCGGGCGCAGGCTGATTGAGCAGGAAGGTCATGACAAAGGCGGCGAGACCGAGAGCCGATGCGTACACCACGCGCGCATAGCGGCTGGTGAGCACCGGCCCCTCAGAAGTCCGGATCGAAAGCAATGCTGCGCGAAGCGCTTCCCAAATCGCCAGCACCACCGTTGCGCACAGCCAGATTGCCAGCCACACGCCGAGCCATTGCGCAATGCCGATCGCTGTGAAGACTTTGTCGATCTGCTTCCAGTTGGCCCAGAACCAGAAGGTAGAAAAGGCGAACCAACTGAAGGTCAGGCCGCGGCCAAAGGCGATATAGATTGCATTCTTCGCGAGCGCCTTGTAACTCTTGCGGCCCAGACCGCGCGCCAACCCCAACTGCCAGAGTTTATTGATCGAGATGCCACCGCCCTGCAGAATGCCGAAGACAACGAACTCCGAGGTGCGGCCGTGCCAGACGCCGACCAGGAAAAAGGTGACAAAGAAGCAGAACACTCCGAGCAGCGGCTCCAGGGAAACCGACGAAATGCGCCGCATCAGCGCCATCAAGAGAGGGTTATACACATAAGTCTTGAGCCAGGTGGAGAGGGTAATATGCCACCTGTTCCAGAAATCCAGGAACGACGAGGCGGAAAAGGGCCGGTCGAAGTTTTCCGGCAGACGCACGCGCATGAGCCGCGCCAGCGCAATCACAATGTCGATATAGCCGGAGAAATTCGCGTAGAGAAAGAAAGGGTAAACGACGGCCAGCCGAAAGGCGGAGAAGAGTTTCTGAGGCAATGGCAATGGCTGCGACATCTGCGCCAGTGCGTCTTCCTGCACCGCGTGCAGCATCATTGCCAGCACGTTCACTTTGAAGAAGCCGCGCACAATGCGCTCCAACTGCAAGCCTGCCGTGCGGATCCCGAGCACAATCGGCTCGTCGGCAAACTGGTCGCGGGCAAACTCGTCGTAACGCTGGATGGGGCCTGAAACGAGCGTCGCGAAATTCAATGTATAGAGCAGATAAGCGCCGAGGCCGATATGGCGCTTCTCCCCCGCATCGCCAGCTTCGATGATCAGATGGAGCACGCGAAACAAGATGTAGGAGAGCCCCAGCGTGAAGTAGGGAGAATGCAGGAAGATGCCTTCCGGTAGAAATGTGTACTTCTTCAGCCATATATAGACAAGAATGACAGCCAGCAGGCTCCAAACCCACGACTTGGCCAATCCGCGCTCGATGAGGAAAAGCCCGGCGTAGCCCAGCAGCAAAAAGCCAATCAGCGGAAGGAACACGATCGGGTTATTCGCCAACAGCCAGAGAAAAACAAGGCTTGCGGCCATCAGCACAACCGAGCGCCAAACGCGCGAACGGCTGATGTTTGAGAGCAACGCCGCGGCCAGGCCGAACAGCACAAATTGGAATGAAGCTGAATCCATGGTTATCTTCCTTGCTCCTGAGCAACCTGGGGCTGCGCGGCAACTTTGAGTGCGGGTATCGCGCCGCTGGTAAGCTCCCTGGCTAAAATCTCAGAGACGATCCCGTGTCCGTCGGCATCGAGATGGCCCTCGACTGGAAAGTAATGCTGTTCGGGGTTGGGCATGTTTCGGTATTCCGGCAGTATGTCAATATAGGTTCCACCGTGGCTCGTGACGATGGATCTCAGTTCGTCGTCCAGTTTGTAGGGGTCGTAGCCGGCGGGCCACTCGCCCATGGAAATCATGGCTGCCTGAGGGCGATTCGGAACGAGGACTACCACCAAAGGCACACCTGCGGCCTTGACGCGCCCCTCAATTTCTGCGTCATTGCTATCGAATTGCAGCAGCCGCTTTTTCCATTCCGCACTTGGCTCAGCCTTCAGGAACCCTGCATCGTCGTCGCCTTGCGCGAGAGAAGACTTCACAAACTGACTCCGGCTCCCATATAAGTAGTGCTCGAACATAAGGACCACTCGGATTCGATCCAAACGAAAGATCGTCAAATCCAGCACCCCTCCGGAACGTTTCCGGATCGATTTGACAACCCACGATTCTTTCACGGCGCGGTTGGCTGGCTCTTCATGGAATGGCCAATTGGTGGCTGCCTTCTGGAGATCCCAGGGAGTTAACACCCACAGAATCAAATCCGGGTTCGCCGCCAAGACATCTTTGAATCGGCGCTCGACGATGTTCGGGTAACCGCCAAATCCCGCCATCGCTTCGTTGTATAACTCGACGTTGCGCCCGGTCCGTTGCGACAGTTCCGCAGGCAGCAGCATGGCAAAGGTTTTTTCCGCTGGCACACGCATTCCGAACGGAAAGGAAGAGCCAACTAACACGATCCTGTAAGTCCCTGCGGACTTGGGCCTGAACTCGACTTCCGATCGGTATCCGCTACTGTTGAACCGGTATCGTGTTCGTTCACCCTCAGGAATCTTCTCCCAGCACACGGCGTTTGGAATGCCGCGCGGTCCCGTCCCAGTGGAAGAATCATTGAACATCATACAATCTTCCCCAAGCGTTCTTGACGAGGGAAACAGCAGCCAGGCGATCGACTCGAAAAAAACCGCGATAAGACAAATCGTGAGCAGGCCGATCACTGGCAGCAGGATAAAGTCTCGCCGCGGCAGCTTCGCCTCTTTCGTCCTCTCCATCTTGCAAGCATCGGATTGGGCCATGGAATCGATCATGATCTATCTTCCTTGTCTTTGAGCAACCTGGGGCTGCGCGGCAACTCTGAGTGCGGGTACTGCGCCGTTCGTAAGTTCCCTGGCTAGCAAGGCGGAGATGATCGTGTGCCCTTCAGCATTAGGGTGGCCATCCACAGGGAAATAATACTGCTCGGGGTTGGGTAGCGCGCGGAAGCCCGGCAAAATGTCGCAGTAGATTCCGCCATGGCTGGTCACGATGGAGCGCACCTGATCGTTCAGCTTGTAGGGATTGTAGCCCACGGGCCACTCGCCCATCGAGATCATGGCTGCCTGCGCGCGATTTGGCACAAGCACGGCAACAAGAGGCACCTTGGCGGCCGCGGCGCGCGACTCAACTTCCGCGGCATCGCTGTCAAACTCCTTGAGTTTATTTAGCCATTCCGCACTCGGATTGATTCTAAGGAAGTCGGCGTCTTCGCTTCCCATCAGGAAACTCTTCACATACAGGCTTTGACTTTCATACAAAAGGTGCCGCAACAGAAGCGCCGATTGAGTCCGATTGAAGTGGGCTCGCAGTACCTCCGAGATGGAATCGTTGACATAAGCGGTTTTCAACAGATACCACGCTCTTGCCATCGAGAGCGGCTTTCCAGCGCTCTCAGGCAACGCGGGCGGAAGGTTCTTACTCAAGCTGTCCGGAGTAACTTCAAGATCGAGCGGCGTCAAAATCCAGAGAACCATGTCGGGCTGGGCCGCCAGAATTTCATTGAAGCGCAAGGCTGTGCTGATGGGAAACCCCTGCATCAAGCTTTCGTTGTAAAGTTCAATCTTGCGCCCAGTTTGTCGCGAAAGTTCCGTAGGCAGCAGCGCCGCGAAGGTGTTTTCCCTAGGAACATACCTTCCCACCGCCATGGATTCTCCGGTCATGACAATCCTGTAAGTTTCCGACGGCTTGGGCTGGCACTCCATGCCAGCCCGATCTCCGCAGCGATTGAACTCATATTCAGCCGGTGGCCCCTCGGGCAGCTTTTCCCAGCACACGGAGTTGGGGACGGCCCGTGCGCCGGCAGGTGTATCGTTTTGAACTATGCAGGAGGTTAGATGAAGAGAACTAACTCCGTCGGGAAGCAACTGACGCGCAATCGACTCCGTAAGAATCGCCATGAGGCAAATGGTAGCTATGCCGAGCAATGGCTGCAGGACCCAGTCGCGGCTCCGGAGCTTAGGTTCTTTTGGCGTACCAGGACCGTCGGGTTCAGGTTCGGTCATTCCAGTCGTCTCACTTTGGCCGTCGCAAATTCTATCACGTTCCAAGATGCAAGCTCTCCAGTACTGCATGGAAGTATTCTTCCTGGCCCTGCGCTGTGGGGTGTATGCCATCCTGCAAGTCCGGCCTGCCCGGCGTGGCCTGAGGAAAGGAGGGTGAGAACCCGTCAATCAAAGTGACCCAGGGCAGAGTTTCGGCCATGCGCTGTTCCGCGTCCCGGAACCCAGAGAGCGTATAACCGCACCCATTCGGCTGAGCGTCGTCCGCGCGGTGAAGCGGAGTTTGCAGGTACAGGGCTGCCTGGGGATTGCGCCGGTGAAGCTCCCGCAAGACACTCTCAAAACTCGCTGCAAACAAGCTGGGCGGGATGCATTTCTCCGAGGTGACGAAGTCCACTGTGCCAAGGGCAAAATAGTAAGCAGCGGCGTTTGGATAGTCCCGATCGAGGCTATCCGCAAAGAGGCTGCATGGATCTGGGCCGTCGCAAAAGTCTGCCAGCCGCGCTCCCACAAAGCCGCGATTCATTACCATGCCGGGCCAACGTCCCGAGTCTGCCAGCCGCGCCGTCCAGGCGTCGCGGGCGGGATCGGGGGTGCGAAAGCCCTGGCCAATCGAGTCGGTCACCGTAACCAACATGTGCCGGCGCCTGGGCTCAGGTTTTGCGCGGATGCTGTATCGGGCAGGGACGGCAAATCCCGTGATGATGTTTTGCTGGAGCGGAAAGGGAATGCCGATTGCGTAATAACGAAGCGGGTTGGTGCGTATGACGACGGTGTGTTCGCCGGCCGCGCCGAGGTCCAGGCGTTGCGGCATCAGCACCGACTTCCACACGATCGTCTTGATTGCTCCGCCGTCGATAGAGATGTCGAACCGAGGTGGGTCTTCTGGCCCAAACACATCGAAGCGCGCAAACAGGAGGAGGGAAGGCGAGTCAGTGGATAGAACGACGCTGCTCAGGAAATCGACGGTTTCATGCGCGTCGCCAGATTGCTTTCCATTGTTCCACATCATGGCGGGAACAACGTTGGAATAGTGGTAGCGGCCGGCGATAAGAATGCGCGCAATACGGGCTGCCGCAGCTTGCCCACCGGCGCCGGTGAGGCCATTGAGAAGATGTCCGCGAAGGGGAGACGTGAGAGCAAGAAGAAGGAATGCCAGAAGAAGCAAGGGCGCTGCCATAAGCTTCACAATCCGGCCTGGCCACAGACGGTTTCTCTCCTTGCGGCACTTTGCAGCATCGCTAGCGGACCCATGCTTCGAACTGGCGTGCGCCTCGGTCATGCGAGCGGCTTCTCCCTGGCCGTCACAAGGCGGCCGTCCTCGAGTTATCTGTCTTGCTGGTGTGCAATCTGGCGCTGCGCGGAATTTGTAAGTGCGGGCACAATGCCGCTGGTGAGTTCCTTTGCCAGAAAGCCGGCGATGATCGCATGTCCAGCTGCATCGGGATGTCCGTCTACCGGGAAGTAATGCTGCTCGGGATTGGGCAAATCGCGAAAGTCCGGCAAGATGTCGATAAAGATGCCGCCGTGGCCGGTGACGCTCGAGCGCAGCTCGCCGTCCAGCTTGTAGGGGTCGTAGCCTGACGGCCACTTGCCTATGGAGATCATGGCCGCCTGCGCGCGATTCGGCACGAGCACGGCAGCAAAAAGCACACCCGCGGTTTTGGAGCGGGCGGCGGCGTCCGCGGCGTCGTTGTCGCACTGCATCAGCTTCTTTTGCCACTCTGCATTCGGCGCGGTCCTCAGGAACTCCGCCTCTTCGCCGCCCATGAGGAAGCTCTGCACATACAGGCTTTGACTCGTATACAAGAAATGGCGCAGCAGAAATGCGGTTTGAGTCCGATTAAAGTGCTCACGAGCAAAAATCGCGATTGAGCCGGTGGCATGAGCGGCCTTGAAGCGATACCACAACCTCGCGATAGAGCCTGGCTTTCCCGCGCTGTCTGGCAACCCGTCCGGCTGGTCCAGGCCATGCCAGACAGCTTCGTTCGATACGAACGCGGGGTACTTGAAGTCAATGGGCGTCAGTGTCCACAGAATCATGTCGGGCTTGGCCGCCAAAGCATCGTCGAAGCGCATGTTGACACTATTCAGATACCCCCACATCATGCCTTCGTTATAGACTTCAACGTTGCGCCCTGCCAGCCGCGAGAGCTCCGCCGGCAAGAGCGCCGCGAAGGTATCTTCTCTCGCGACATACCTTCCCAATGCCATGGAGTATCCAACCAATACAATTCTGTAGACGCCAGGCGGCTTGGGTCCGCACTCCATGCCCGCGCGATCGCCGCAGCTGTTGAATCTGTACTCCGTCAATCTGCCCTCGGCGAGTTTTCCCCAGCACACGGTGCCGGGAGCTATCCGCGCGCCTTTGGAATAGTCGGACAGTTCTGCGCAGGGGGTTAGCGATCCAATCCCGCTTCTGAACGTCCGCCGCGCAATCCACTCTGTGGCGCCTGACAGGAGGCAGACCGTCAGTGCGCCGATCACCGGCAGCAAGATCCAGTCTCGCCGCGGAAGCTTTCTTTCCCGGCCGGTGCGCGGTGTTTCCTTCTCGGAAGTTAGAGGTAGATGACTCATCCGTGCGTCTTGTTCCTTGCCAACCCAATAAGGCTGGGTGAAAGTTACCTGGTTCTCTTCAAGGACGCTTGCGGCTGGGCTGCAAGTGCCAATGGGAAATTGGATCCGTGCGTAAACTCTCTGGCTAGAAAACCGGCAATCATGGCATGGCCGCCGGCATCGGGATGGCCATCCACAGGGAAGTAATGCTGCTCGGGATTCGGCACTGTCAGGAAGTCTGGAAGGATGTCGAGATACGTTCCTCCATGTCTGGTTACGATGGCGCGCAGTTCGCCGTCCAGCTTGTAGGGATCGTATCCTTTTGGAAACTCATCCATGGAGAGCATGGCTGCCTGAACGCGCCATGGCACCAGCACAATCGCCATGGGAACCCCAGCGGCCCTCGCGCGTTCCTCGATCTCCGCGGCATAGCTGTCGAATAACTGCAAATGGCTTTGCCACTCCGCGCTCGGTTCGGCCCTGAGAACCTCAGCCTCTGGACCCTGCAAATGAGACTCTACATACTGGCTCTGACTCTCGTCCATCAAGTGTTGCAGCAGATACTTGGTCTTGGTGCTATCCAGCAGATCGTGTGCAATGCCCGTGAGATGGGAGATCGCGCCCGCGAGTGATTTCTCAGCCAGAATTTCCTTCAGCCTGCCCCTGGTCCTTCCCATAAAGACAGTAGAATCGAGCGGCCTGATCCGGACGGGAGCGGCATTCTCCGCGTATTCGATGTCCCAGTAGGTCACGATCCAGAGAATCATGTCGGGCTTGGTTGCCAGAGCCTCATCGAGGCGCAGAGCAACAATGTGGGGCACTTCGTACATCATGGCATAGTTATAAAGCTCAACCTTGCGCCCGGTCAGGCGAGATAGCTCAGAAGGCAAGAGCGCGGCAAAAGTTTGCTCCCGCTGTACTCCCCATCCCATCGTCATGGAGGAACCTGCCATCACAATCCTGTAGGTTCCAGGAGCCTTGGTTGCGTACTGAGCGTCTGCCCGATATCCAGAGCTATTGAATCTGTATTCGATGGGCAGGCTTTCGGGCATCTTATACAAGCACGTTGAGTTCGGAATGGCCCTAACCCCCGTCGCTGGATCGTCCATGATCAGGCAATTGTTTAACGATGAAAGTGACTCGCTGAACATGCGACGCGCAATCAGTTCCGTGGAACCGGCAATGAGAGAGATCGTCAGCAGGCCGAGCAGAGGCAGCAGCAGCCAGTCCCGGCGCGGTAGCTTGGCCTCTGTCGCGGCGCCGTGGTCCCATCCGTCGGGTTGAGTCATGCGCGCGATTTCTCCCTGGCTACGAAAAATCCCTGGGATACCACATTCATCGGCGCAGTCTCCGGCTCAGCGCCCTCGACTTGAAGCTCCCAGCGGGTCAACCCGGAGCCATCTTCATCTACTTTTGTAAAGCCAAGCCTGGCGTAGTGATCGGCGACAAGCTTGTTGCGGTCGCTGGGACGATACGTCCCGCATAACGTGCGAATGCCCGCCGCCCGCGCATGGCGAAGAATCTCGCGCAGCACCATATGCTCCACCTTGCGACCCAGCACGCGGCAACTCATCAGCCAGGTGTCGATCTCCCACGCCGCAGCTTCGCCGGGTCGGCAGATAAGAACACTAATCATGCCGTTGTCGCCGAAGATATCCGCCAGCCTCACTTGCAGCGTGAAAACTTCCGGGTCGTTTTCCAATTCGGCAACTTCCGGGTCGGTATAGCGGCGCGTTGTCAGGTTGTACTGGTTGGATTTGTTGATGAGCTGCACGATGCGCGCTCTGCCTGTCGCGTCAAAGGGCTGGAAGGTGATGGTCATATCCAGCGACGCGAGGTAAGCATCCACACCGCCAATCTGTTTTTGCAGGCTTGCCCGCTTGGCATTGTCCTGGTAGAAGCCCGCCCGCTGCAAATCCTCAGCCGCAAAGGCCACTGCCTCGAAATACCCCGCTGCCGCCAGCGTTCTCGCGTAGTATGCAGGATCCTCCGGCAACTCCGGAACCCTCACCTGCGGAAGCAGCTTGCGCACCAGCCCGCGCTCCACAGGATTGTCATCGAGAAACACCATGGCGTCCAAGCCTAGCGATAGCTCCTCGGCGATCGCTTGTATGTTCGTTGCCTTGTCGTTCCAGTTAGCCTGAAAAACTGCAATGTGATCCAGCTTCAAGAGCATCTCCGGGTGCTTTTCAAAGGGCTCGCGCGCCACCTCGTCTGTATTCTTTGAAGAGACGGCCAGCACGATCCCGCGCTGGCGCAGGTCCAGGGCCAGCCGCTGCACCGCCAGATGCGCCTCACCCCGCGCATCGCCCTGCGCAATTTTGATGCCCTCCAACCCGTCGTCCCCAATCACTCCGCCCCACACTGTGTTGTCGAGGTCGAGAATCAGAACCTTTGCGCTTTTGCCGCGGATGGCTGCAACCGTCCGGGCGACATGATCGGCGTAGAGCGGGATGAGTTCGTCGGAGAAAGAAAACCTGGCCATATTCCACAACTGAGAGTTATGCCAGTTGGCAAGGCCAACCGTCTCCGCCAGCCCGGCCACATCCAGCAGCACATCGCCTGAGGCGAGCACATTCGCCGCCAGTTCCCGGTTGATGCCGTCGATCAGATTTCTCAGCGTTCCGGGCAGCGCGCGATCCAGGCTGCCGAAGAGCGTTTCCGGTGGCGGGGCGAAGGTTTGAAAAATGCACACCGCATTGGAATTGGCTTTGATGCCGCCGCGAAGAGCTTGTAGATAGCCGATAACTCCCTGCACGGTGGCGGACGAAGTCTCGGAATCCCCCAGGGAGAGTTTCAGCGGCAGGGCGCGGTAGTCGAGCGCAAAAAGCACGGCATCGGGTTTTGCGCTGTTGACCTTGGAGTCCGGAGTCAGAGCCTCTTGCGCCACCTGATCGTAAGACGGCTGAATGATCTCAAGCGAAATCCCATGCCGGACGCCGCTCGCTACCAGCGCCGGCGCGATCAAATCGAATGTCGCGTTGCTCAGCACCGCCAGACGAAAAGGCACGAGCGGGTCAAGAGACCTGCCACCGGCGCTGGCTTTCGTGCGCGCCTTTTCAATGGCCTTGGCCAGCTTTGTCAACTGATTCAGGTCCAGGGCGCAGAGCGCCAGCGCCTGCAGTTCACGGCCCTGTGGGCCTTCCAGGTGAGCCAGGGCTTTTAGCCGCTCAGGAAACTCCCGCGGTGCGCGAGGCAGCCATTGCAATTCCGAATAGAGTGAGTCCATCGGCTGGATTCCCGCCCCCGTACCTGCCACTTCGCAAAAACTCCGCCAAAACTCTCCGGCGGCCTCGATGCCGAGATGCTACTCGGCTCTTGCCTTGATCAGAGTCACAAGGCCGCCAACATTTTGAAGCTTACCGATCTCCGATGTTGAAAACTTGATCTTGAATGCCCGTTCGATGGTCAGGATCAGGCGGATATGGGCGAGACTATCCCAGCCGTCTACGTCTTTGGCCGACAGCTCGGGGGTTACCTGAATCGAATCTTCATCGAAAACGTCTTCGAATATCTGCGCCAGTCGCGCATAAATCTGAGGTTCGTCCATCCCGAAAATCTCCTTGCGCCGCCCTGTTAACCGCGACTTCAACAGATTCCTGAAGCCGCGCGGCAGAAGCGGCCAGCTTCGCCTAAGTGCTTGATCCTTTTGCCAGTTTTGGAGTTCGAATCCTGCTTGAGGTTGAGACTAGCAGAGTCGCTTACGCGCTATCAAGCAGAGAACCGGGCAAGCGCAAGCAGTTGCGCCAGAAAGCAAAATGGATAAAAACGGGCTTCCGCGTTCGGGAAACTACCGCGTGGGCCACTCTTCGACCACGATACCCAGGTCGTTGAGCTGCTGAATTGCGGCTTCGACGTTGCGGCGAACCTTGGGGCGCGCCTTGGGATCGGCAAGGGGCGACTCAGCCACAGCAATCACCCGACCGTACCGCCAGGCGCTGGGGGGCAGGGCAATCAGGGCTTCTGCCAGGTCGGCGGGGCGCAACTGAACTTCCTGGCGGCGAGCTGCTTCAGGCCGCAGCATGGTTCCCTGTCCCAGGCTGCTAGTGTTGGCGTCGGCCATGGTGACACGCAGGTTGAGCGAGTCCACATCGACCGAGAGGAACGGATTGGCCCATGCGCCGGGCTCATGCACATCCACATAGAGGCTCTTGGTGGGCAGGGGGATGCGGGCAAGCTCAGCGCGTTGCTGGTCACTTTTGGTGGCGGAGGCCTGCGCCGCGGCCTGGGCCTGATGCTCGGCGTTCACCGCGGTCTTTGCAACCCCAACCACTGCCTGTTCTTCCTTGTGGCAAGCCACTAAAGACACGGCCAGCAGCAGGGCCATGGCCGCGAATCCCTTGATTTGTGCGCACTGAATCACCTGTCAAGAATAACAGGGCAGCCTGTTTTCGCAGGATGCCTGGAGCGGAGATTGCCAGCGGCCTGCGGATTAGCATTGCCGCCGCCATCCCCGGGCGCTCTCGGCGAGTAACCAGGATAGGGCGCGGCGACTCGGGATGAATCTTGTATAGAAAGGTATCGCCAGCAATGGAAGCGCCATGGTATGATCCCCCAAAGGTGTCAGTGACATCCCTCCAAAGTGTCATTGACCTACAGGAGAGGATACGATGAACAATATGCTGCTCAAGATGTACGTGAAGTTCCAGGAACTGAAGGACCGTGAAGAAGGCCAGGATCTGGTGGAATATGCACTTGTCATCAGCCTGATTGCCATTGCTGCTGTCGCGTCGCTGACCATTCTTGCCGGCAAGATCACCGGTGTGTTTTCCACAATCGACACCAGCCTCTAACCCTGGCTGAGATGTTCCTGCGAAAGCAATATTGAGGGGATATAAAGCCCTTTCTTCATCGGCCTTGGTCCGTTGCGGGAGAGATTGAACTGACAGAGCCGTCGCTCTGTCAGGTCAATCTCTCCCGCAATTGCGTTAGGTCCAAGTCGAGGGATGTCGATCAATAAAGAAGCGTGGTTAGGCGATTGCTTCTTTGTCCTCGGGAGATTGGCGCGGGGCGCTTGCAACCAGTACGGACCAACCTCACTGAGCGCCAAGGTGCATCTTTCCGTTCCATTCCAGCCGGTATATCGTGGAGTGGTTAAGAATTACAATACAATTCCGAATCAAATTGACCATGCATGGCCGGAAGCCGGCAAGCTGAGGATGCGGAGATGATCAAGTTGCCAAAGCCCAGTGCTGTCAGGACTCGCGTTATGGTGTTCCTGCGCCCGCGCACCAAGTGGGGCCGCATAACCTTGTGGTCTGGCGGACTGAGTGTGTTCTTCGTCGCGCTGCACCTGGTCCGGGGTTATGCGCTCCATTCCTTGCTCAGCGGCTGGGCGATGTTCTTTTTTCTTGTTTTTGCGTTCTGCGCCTTTTGGCTTAGCTCCCGTTGGGTCTGGCGGGTACTCATGTGGCGGCTGCGCCATCGCCTGCTCGTCGCCTATATCTTCATGGGTGTCATTCCGATCATGCTCCTGTTGGTGCTCTTCGGCGTGGGCGCCTATCTTTTTGCGGGGCAATTTGTCAGCTACGTGACCATCTCGAATTTGCAGTCGCAGGCGCTGCATCTTGAGGCGGCGAACGACGTTCTGGCATCGCAATTGAGTACGCTGGACCGCTCTGGAAAACTGGACAATCATGCTGCCGGCGAACTAGCGACCGCATCGGGCGGGGATTTCCCTGAGCGCACCGTTACCGTGTGGCAAGGCAAGGAGGGCTACGTGCTGTCCGCGACAGGCGTGCTTATCAAGGTCCAGCCCGCGAAGGTGCCTGATGCGATCAAGGGAGATTTCAGCGGTCTCATCGTCGATGGGGACGGCATGTTTCTGCGCGCGGTCAAACTCTACGACGACAACGGCAGACAGCTCACTGTGATTTCCAGCGTTCCCGTCACTCCGAAGGTGCTTCAATTGGCAAGTTCGCGCCTTGGCCGTGTGGTTTTGATTCCGCCCAACGGGGAGGTGAACATTCAAGTCTCCCCTTCCGGAGCAGCCGATTCAGGCTCCGGCAAGCGCGTGGAGGCCGGTACCGCTCCACCTGCTTCCAACCGGTACGATCAGCCAATCGGCTTTTATACGATTTTCAGTGCAGTCGACTGGAAAACTGGACAATCGGAAGAAGGCGCGATCGGTGTTGTTACGCGGCCGTCCATGATCTACGGCACACTCTTCGCTTCGTTGGGCGACAAGGCGAGAGTTCTGGAGTTCGTAGTTCTCGCTATCGCTATTCTCTTGGGATTGGTTGAGTTGGTGGCGCTCATTATTGGCATCCGGCTCACGCGCAGCATGACACGCGCCGTGGCTGAACTCTATGAAGCCACACAGCATGTAGACCGCGGCGATCTCACGCATCGCATCCAGATTCGTGGCCGCGACCAGTTGGCGGTACTGGAAAAGTCATTCAACTCCATGACCGAGTCGCTGGTCAAGCTCGTCGCAGAGCAGAAACAGAAACAGCGCATGGAGAGCGAGCTCGCCTTTGCCTATGAAGTGCAGGACTTGCTCTTCCCCCACACGCTCATGGACCTCGCTTCCCTGGATGTGTACGGAGTTTGCCGGCCTGCGCGCTCGCTGAGCGGCGACTACTACGACTTCATCCCCCTCGGCAGCGACAGGCTGGTGCTGGCGGTGGGCGATATCAGTGGAAAGGGAATTCCTGCTGCGCTGTTAATGGCCACTGTGCATGCATTCGTCCGGGCATATTCGCTGGCGCCGGATATGGAATTGACGTCGGCCACGTTGGAGACGGGAGCACTGACGAAGATCGATCGCCGCATCTACTCTCCCGGAGACGGCGTAGCCCCGCTGCGGCTTTCCCCCGCCATCTTGATGGCCAACTTGAACTACCAGGTCTTTCGCTGCACACCGCCGGAAAAGTACGCAACCATGTTTCTGGCCTGCTATGACGCGAAAGCGTGCGAGCTGACCTATTGCAATGCCGGGCACCTGCCGCCAATCATGCTGAGTCCAGATGGCAGGATCACTCGCCTTGAAACCTCCGGCACTGTCGCCGGGCTCTTTGATGGCGCGACCTATAGTGAATCCACAATTCCGATGCAACCGGGCGATCTGTTGGTCGCGTGCAGCGACGGCGTCACCGAGCCGGAGAACAACTCAGTGGAATTCGGCGAGGAGCGCATGATCGCGCTGATTCAAGAGAACCGCGACCAGCCGCTCTCCCGCATCGGCAAGATTGTCACAGACGCCGTGGCGGAATGGATCGGCAGTACTGAGCAACCGGATGACGTCACTGTGGTTCTCGCCCGCGCCCGCTGAGCCGGCGACGAGTGCGAGTTCAGACGCGGTTTAGAAGTGTGCGGGCCTCAAGGCATTCTGAAAGGCTGGCTGGCTCTGCGAGCGGAGGGTTCCGCCGGACTGCGGACTTCCTTCCAGCCGGAACTGGCGGATCATGCCATCCAGGTCGGCGGCCAGCGATGCGAGGTTCTTGAGGGCTTCAACGGCCTCCTCGGCGCCCTGTGCATTTTCGACGGAGAGCTGGGAGATTTGGCAGGCGGATTCTGAGATTTCGCCGGAGGCGGAGGTCTGCTGGGTGGCGGCTGAGGCGATCAGGTGAATCTGGTGCTCGACCTGCTTGGATGAGTCGATGATGGCCTCGAGGCTGCGCCGGGCATGGGCGGTTTCACCCATGCCAGACTCTACCGCGCTGCGGCTGTCATGCATGACCTGGAGCGTCTGGCGGGTCTCTTCCTGGATGCTGCGGATGGTGCCGGCAATCTCTTCCGTGGCTCCTTTGGTGCGCTCGGCAAGGCGGCGGACCTCGCTGGCGACGACGGCAAAGCCGCGCCCATGCTCGCCGGCACGGGCGGCCTCGATGGCCGCGTTCAGGGCCAGCAGGTTGGTCTGTTCGCTGATCTCCTGAATGACGTTGACCACCTTGCCAATCTCTTCAGAGCGGTGGGCCAGGGAGGTCATTTTTTCTGAGACCGAGCTGGTGGCGGCGGCGATTTTTTCCATGGTGACGGCGGCGGCTTGCATCACGGCTCCGCCCTGATCGGCGGTTTCGGCTGAGACGCGGCTGGCGACGGCGGCGCTCTCGGCGTTGTGGCTGATCTCGCCGATGGTTGCGGTCATCTCTTGCGCGGCGGCGGCAATCTGATTGGTCTTGCTGGACTGGGTATGGGCGTTGCCGGCGGATTGGACGGCGCGAGCGCTGATCTCCGTGGTAGCGGCGGAGAGGGTCTCGGCGCCTTGCGCGACGGATTGAAGAACCTTGCGCATGGAGGCGACGCTGGTATTGAGTGCTGTGTTGAGGCGGCCGATCTCATCGGTGCCGGACTCGTCGACGCTCACCGTCAGGTCGTTGTCGGCCACGCGTTCCAACGCAACGGTGGCGGCTTGTAGAGGCGGAGCAATCAGCCTCGTGAGCTGGAAGCCGATAAGCGCGCAGAGCAGGACGATCAGAAGTGTGGCGCCCGCGTTGATCCAGGTGGCGCGTGTGCTGCTGCTGGTGACGCCCTGTGCATCCACGATACCGCTCTTGGCGTGCTCATCCGTGGCTTGATAGGCGGACGCAATCGCATGGTTGACCTTGGCCATTGAAGCTTCGGATTGCAAAAGATCGAGCGCATCGCCGATCTTGCCGGCGGCGACGAATCCTATGGCCCGATCGCTTTCTTCCACATACTTTGAGAACGACTCCGACATGTCTTGAAAGACTTCGTTTTCATGCGGAGTACGGATCAGCGGCTCGAAGGCCGCAGCGGCCTCTTTGTAGGTGCTGAGCGCCTTCTGGCGCTTCGCAGTGTGTTCGGCCGTACAGGCTGGAGTCGGGCATAGCAGTATGTTCAGGTCTTCGCGCCGGAATTGGAGTATGGCGCTACGCAGATCGGACAGATGCACAAGCGCAGGAAAGCTGTTTCCGCCCACCTCCTGGCTCTTTTGGGTAATGTCCTCGAACGTAATGAAGGAAAATGCGCCTAGCGCGATGCAGAGGCTGCAGACGATGCCGAACGCGTAAATGAATTTGCGGGAGATGGGGAGATTGCGGAGCCAAGCCATGCCGGAAGCCCTTTCTCAGGTGGTTCGCTCACCTCATCGGCGCAATGCGGCGGGACTTGAGTACTTTCGATTGAGGATAAGAGCAGTTTCAGCTCGCACCTTGCTCAAATGGAGGCAGCTCGATATTCTTGGGTCCGCTTTGGTTTTTAGCCGAAGAGGAGTCCTGGAAGCGAGGTTTCTTATGTGCGAATTGCGCCCGATTGCGCATTACAGGTTTGCAGCGGTGGTGCTGGTTCTGCTGATTTGCCCGGCCCTGTGCCGACTGGCGGGGCAGACGGGGCCCGCCACGCCAACACCACCGTCGAGGCCTGCGCCTACGCCCGAGCAGTTGGCCATCCAGGCGGCGTCAGAGCAGGATCATCAGCGAATGATGGACCTGCTGGGGATCAAGGAACTGCGGCGCGGGGCCGATGGGGACGCCAAATCGCCCTATGCGGCCAACTATGACGAGTCGAAGGCGGACGCTTACCCAAAGCTTCCAGACCCGCTGCTGCTCGACAACGGGAAGCGTGTGACTTCGGCGAAGGTCTGGTGGAAGCAGCGCCGTCCGCAGATTGTGGAGGCCTTCGATCGCGAGATTTACGGCCGGGTTCCCGCCAACCTGCCCAAAGTGACCTGGGAGGTGGTGAGCACCACACAGGAGAAGAATGGGAATGTACCGGTGGTGACCAAGAAGCTGGTGGGCCACGTGGACAACTCGGCTTATCCGGCGATCAAGGTGGATATCGACCTCACGCTCAGCACTCCTGCCAACGCCACGGGGCCGGTTCCGGTGATCATGGAGTTTGGATTCAGCCGGGAGTTCATGGCGGCGATGGCCAAACGGTTTCCGCAGTTCGCGGCTGGCGCTGCGGGGCAGGGGCCGACGTGGCAGCAGCAAGTGCTGGCCAGGGGGTGGGGCTATGCGGAACTGATTCCCACCAGCTATCAGGCCGACAACGGCGCCGGGCTGACTGAGGGCATTATTGGATTGATGAATAAGGGCCAGCCACGGAAGGTGGACGACTGGGGCACGCTGCGCGCGTGGGCCTGGGGCGCCAGCCGCGCACTGGACTACTTTGAGACAGACAAGGCCGTCGATGCGAAACAGGTTGGCCTGGAAGGACACTCCCGCTACGGCAAGGCGACGCTGGTGACGATGGCCTACGAGCCGCGCCTGGCGATTGCCTATGTGAGTTCCTCCGGTGAGGGCGGCGCAAAGCTTTACCGGCACATTTTTGGCGAGCAGGTGGGAAACGTGGCAGGAACAAACGAGTACCACTGGATGGCAGGGAATTTTCTGAAGTACGCTGGGCCGCTGACGGTGGGCGATCTGCCAGTGGATGCCCATGAATTGATTGCGCTGTGCGCGCCGAGGCAGGTGTTCATCTCAGGCGGCGCCACCAACGGGGACGGCTGGGTAGACGCCAAGGGGATGTTTCTGGCAGCGGCGGGAGCGGGGCCGGTTTACCGGCTACTGGGCAAGAAGGACATGGGAACTACGGTGTTTCCGCCCATCGAGACAGGGCTGATGGAGGGGGATCTGAGCTTCCGCCAGCACTCCGGCGGACACACGCCGGGGCCAAATTGGCCCACATTCCTCGACTTTGCCAGCCGCTACCTGCATGAGCCTAAGGCAGCCACGTCGGCATCCAATTAAACTAGGCAAGGATGAGGCGGCCTTTGCAAAAAACGGCGCGCCCGGAGTGGAGTTCCTCGTGGCAGAGACGATCTATGACGTGGTGATTATTGGCGGCGGACCGGCCGGCTACACGGCGGCCATTCGCGGCGCGGAGTACGGGCTGAAAGTTGCATTGATTGAGAAGACTGAGAAGCTAGGCGGCACCTGCCTCCACGTGGGCTGCATCCCGACCAAGGCGCTGCTCTTCAACGCCGAGATATGGGACCACTTGAATCACGCCGCCGAGTTTGGCATCGGGGGCATCGCGACGCCCACGCTCGACTGGGCCGCGGTGCTCAAGCGCAAGGATGGCATCATCGCCAAGCACGTCAAAGGCCTCGAATTTTTGATGAAGAAGAACAAGATCACGACCATGGTGGGCTATGGGCGGCTGACCGGCGCTGCGACCGATGGCGTGCATACGGTCGAGCTGAAGGCAGCGGGCGGCGAAGTGAGCCAGGTGAAGGCGAAAAACGTGATCCTGGCAACAGGTTCAGCTGCCAAGATGCTGCCGGGACTACAGGCGGATGATCGCATCCTGACCAACATCGAGATTCTGATGATGGACCAGGTACCCAAGTCGCTGGTGGTCATCGGTGCGGGCGCGGTGGGCATGGAGTTTGCCTCGATGTTCCGTACCTTTGGGACTGAGGTCACCATCCTCGAGTTTCTGCCGCGCGTGGTTCCGGTCGAGGACGAGGAGATCTCCAAGGAGATCACGCGGCTGTTCAAGAAGCGCGGCATCGATGTGAACACCGGCGCCAAAGTCGAGAAGGTGGAGAAGACCGAAAGCGGCGTGAAAGTGACTTATACCGACGCCAACGGCAAAACCCAGGTGAAAGAGGCCGAAAAGGTGCTGGTGGGCGTGGGGCGTGCGGGACTCACGGATAACATCGGCGTGGAGAAGACGAAGATCGAACTGGAACGCGGGCTGATCAAAGTTAACGAAGCGCAGGAGACGGCGGAGCCGGGCATCTTTGCTATCGGCGACATCGTTTCGGGTTTGCCGCAACTGGCGCATGTGGGCGGGATGGCCGGGATGATTGCCGTTGCCAGAATTGCCGGCAAGAAGTTTCGGCCCATACGGCGAGACCGCATTCCCAGCTGCACCTATACCGAGCCGCAGATCGGGTCGGCTGGGTTGACCGAGGCGCAGGCAAAGGAAAAAGGCCACGAAGTAAAGGTAGGCAAGTTTCCATTTGTCGGCAACGCGAAGGCCACGATTCTTGGCAACCACGACGGATTCGTGAAGATCGTTTCCGACGCCAAGTACGGCGAGATTCTCGGCGTGCACATCCTCGGGCCCCAAGCCACGGAACTGATCGCCGAGGCCGTTGCGGTGATGGAATTGGAAGGCACAGTCGAGGAGATGATGCACACCATCCACGCCCATCCCACCCTGGCGGAGAGCCTGCTGGACGCGTATGGCGCGGTGGAAGGCATGGCGATCAACGCGTAAGGGGGCTGCCTCGCAGTTTTTTTCGCGGACGACATTATTCCTCTTAACTGGCGCCTTCTTCCTCCAGCAGCGGGTTGATATCGCGCTTGCCATGGAGAACGCGTACGATGCGCAGCTCGTCTGCGGTATGGAGGTAGTAGATGCGCATTGCGGGAAAGCCACGAACCGGCCATGATCGCAGCCCCGTCAGCCTTGGATTCTCCAGCAACTTGGGAGCGCCCGCTCCAGGTATTTGGCAGAGCGTCCCGATTGCCGATTGCACAGCTTCAAGGAATCGCTCCGCGGCAGGAGCGGCATCCTTTTCGATCAAGTAGTAGAAATACTGGCGGAGAATATCTTCTCGCGCTGCTGTTCGAACAAAGATGTTCACGGTTCGCGGAACTTCCTTCCAGGCTACTTGCGTCTGGCAAGAATCTTAGCCGCATCCTGCTTGAGCTCGCTCCAAAATTCCGGCGAAAGTGGAATATCTTCCCCCGTGGTCAGCCCCTCGATCAGCAATGCCTCTAGGCGGGCGTCCGCTTCTTTTGCCTGCGCCTCACGCAGCAGACCGCGAACATACTCGCTCACGTTGCCGTAGCCCTTGGTCTGGACCTCCAGGTCAATGAACTCCTTGAGCGAATCGGGCAGAGAAATGGTCAAAGTGGTCATGGTTCGCCTCTGTCACAATTATAACAATAGTTCTTATCTAATAGGAAGTGCGCGGTGGAGCTAGACCCAGGGGGTGCGGAGGGGATGGCGAATGAATTACCCGACAGGCCCACTTCAGGCAACCACGATGCCCATTCCACCCTGGCCGAGAGCCTGCTGGACGCTTATGGCGCGGTTGAAGGTATGGCGATCAACGCGTAGAGCTGTTAGTCGGTAGCAGTTAACCGACACATTGCAGGACAATTGATTTCTTCCCTATCTGCTTAGACATGCCCTCGTGTATTCTGCTACTTCTCCTCAAGAGATCGGCATTCACGACTGGAGCGACCGTGATAGACCGGGTGACCGCCACAACTTTTCACGGGTTTATGGGCAGCGGCCGAACATCTCCCGCCAAGTTTTCTTGTATTGTTCCGGAATCCGTCCAAGTAGACGAGTACGTCGTTAAGCTTAGGGGAGGTTTGGATATGCGTGAGCGAGGGCTGGTTTATGAGCTGTATGCGTCAATGCTCGGTGCATACCTCGGCTTGTCCTGCCCGCGCCCTGTGATCGTGTTGATAGAGGAGGATTTAACAGAAGCCATCATCGAGGAACTGGATGGGGACAAACGCAAGGTACAAATCGTGTGTGACAGTATCGGATTGAACTTTGGAACCCAACTCCTGACAAATTTATCGCCTTGGCCTGTTGAGAAGCCTATCCCGAGATCATTGCAGGCTGCAGCAATCAAGGTCTACGCGTTTGACGCATTGATTAGGAATCCAGACCGAAAGTTCGATAATCCTAATGTGGGGAGCCGTAACGACGATTTGTTCGTTTTCGACCATGAGGCAGCGTTTTCGTTCCTTCTCGAAATTTTTCCGAGCCGGAAGCCGTGGATACTGGCTAATGAAGACCACTTGGAGATGCACGTTTTTGCTAGGGCGCTCAGTCGGGTACCATTTCCCGCTGACTTCCTGCATCTGCTTGGCGGACTGTCAGAAAAGGTAACCGCATCCTTCTCCGAGCAGATCCCGAGCGCCTGGAAGTCAGATGATTTACCAAGAATCGAATCACATCTTGTGCTCATGAGTGAACACGCCGCCGAGTTCGCAGAGGAAGTAACAAGGAGGTTAGCATGAAGGAAAAATTCTATTTCAGCCTGCTTCGTTACGTTTACGACCCATTGACACAGGAGTTTGTCAACATTGGGGTCGTGTTGTACTCACCCTCACAAGGCTTTCTTCGCGCGACGCTTACCAGGCGATCACGTAGGATTTCAAGGATGTTTGGCCGTGTAGATCCTGCCTCATTTCGCACCACTACTGGTTATATTGAGCGCAAAGTGTCAGACGCGAGCAGAAGGCTTGCGCGTGGCCTTCTCTTTAGCGATCCAAAGGAGAGCTTACAAGCCATTCTTAACGAGGTGGTACCACCTGACGACTCAGCGATCCGATTCGTTATTGGGGGCGTTGGAGTCACGGACAATCCGGCTCAGACTCTCGATGAGTTATTCGGACGCTATGTGACTCGGTATGAAACACTCTCTGAAAATGCACGCCGAGAGGACAACGATGTTTGGAAGGTATTCCAAGAGCCGCTGAGAACAAAAGAAGTCTTTCCATATTTCAGCCCCAAGACAATCACGGCGCCGGACTATGAATACCAGTTCGAGCGTTCCTGGAAGAATGGGGTTTGGCACCTCTTCGAGCCGGTTTCATTTGATCTGGCGGATGCGAGCTTAATTTCGGAGAAGGCAAGCAAGTGGGTTGGGAGGGCCAACAGCTTGTCCGACAGTTCAGAGCGATTCAAGTTGTTTCTATTGCTTGGAGAACCCACCGACCCAAGCCTCGGGGATGCCTTCCAACGAGCTACAAACCTCCTGGCCAAGAAGATTCCTGGGGAGCATAAACTGATCCGAGAGCGTGACGCTGAACAATTTGCAGAGGAAGTCGAGCAAGAATTCCAAAAACACTTGCTCGAATCGCGAGAATAGAGGCTTTCCTCCGGCGCGGAATTGGGTCGAGTTCGGAGAGGAGCGGCGCCCGCTCCCAACCCCCAGCTTCTTCGGAGTAGTCAAGAGCCGGGGTTGAGTTCGCGCCAACTCCGCGGTCTGGCGCTAGAGTTCCGTTGATTGGCTGGCTACCAGCCCCTTGCACTTGGCCACAAACTCCGACAGCGGCACCGACCCCTGGTCACCCTTCGCGCGCGTGCGGACGCTGACTGCGCCAGCCGCTTCTTCCTTGTCGCCGAAGACGAGGATGTACGGCGTCTTCTGGTTGGCGAAGTCGCGGATCTTGCCGTTCATCTTTTCGTTGCGGTCATCGACTTCAACGCGCAGGCCCGCGGCTTTCAACTCAGCCTCAACCTTCTTGGCGTAGGCATGATGCCGCTCGCTGATGGGAACCAGGCCGACCTGCACCGGCGCGAGCCACAGTGGAAAAGCTCCTGCATAATGCTCGATGAGCACGCCAAAGAATCTCTCGACCGACCCAAAGAGCGCGCGGTGAACCATCACGGGCTGATGACGTTCGCCGTCTTCGCCCACATATTCAAGCTCGAAGCGCGCGGGCAGGTTGAAGTCGAACTGCACGGTGGACAACTGCCACAGCCGTCCCAGCACGTCAACGAGTTTTACGTCGATCTTGGGTCCGTAGAAGGCGGCTTCACCCGGGAAGGTAGCGAAGGTGAGGCCACGCGAAGAGAGCACGTTCTTGAGCGCGCCTTCCGCGTTCGCCCAATCGGCCGCAGTGCCAAAGAAGTCGCCAGCCTTATTCGGATCGCGTGTGGAAAGCTCGACTCGATACTCCTTGAAGCCGAAGGTCTTCAGCACGGCTTCTGCGAAATCGAGGCAAGCAACGACCTCGCCTTCAACCTGTTGCGGCGTACAGAAGATGTGGGCATCGTCCTGCGTGAAGCCGCGCACGCGCAGCAGGCCATGCATGGTGCCGGAACGCTCGTAGCGGTAGACGTTGCCGAACTCCGCGTAGCGCTGCGGGAGATCGCGGTAGCTCTTCGGAGAATTTTTGTAGATCAGGATATGGCCGGGGCAGTTCATCGGTTTCAGCCGGTACTCGGCGTCGTCCAGCTTCATCGGTGGAAACATATCCTTGGAATAAACGCCGTCGTGGCCGCTCACCTTCCACAGTTCCCGGCGCATCACATGCGGAGTGTAGACAAGCAGATACCCGCGCCGTACACACTCCTCGCGCATCCAGTCTTCCATTGCCTTGCGGATCGTGGCGCCCCTGGGATGCCAGAAGATCAGACCGGCCCCGGCGATCTCCTGAATGCTGAAGAGGTCCAACTGCTTGCCCAGCAGGCGATGGTCCCGCTTGGCCGCTTCTTCAAGGCGCGCGAAGTGAGCATCCAGTTCCTTTTGAGAAAAGAAGGCGGTGCCATAGATGCGCTGCAACTGGGGATTCTTCTCATCGCCCAACCAGTAGGCGCCGGCCAGCGAAAGCACTTTGAATGCCTTCACGCGCCCCGTCGAAGGCACATGCGGCCCACGGCAGAAATCAACGAATTTGCCGTTGCGATAAAAGCTGACCTTGGAGCCGGGCTCGGTGAATTTGGTCACGAAGTGGGTCTTCATGAAGTCGCCGTCGCGCTCGAAGGCTTCCAGGGCCTGATCGCGGGACTCATGCACGTGGTCAAATTTCTCATCGCGTGCCACAACTTCCTTCATCCTGGCTTCGATGGCCGCGAGGTCATCGGGCGTGAAGTTGGTCGGTCGATAGAAGTCGTAAAAGAATCCAGCGTCGGTGGCCGGGCCGTGGCCGAGCTTGGTCTCAGGGAACAGCTCGAGCACGGCAGTGGCCAGCACATGGGCTGCCGAGTGCCGCACCACTTTGAGCGCTTCCGGGTCGCTCTCCTTGACCAGTTCCAGGCGCGTATCGGCCATGAGCGGGGTGGACAGGTCCACCAGGCGCGGCGCGGCAGCATCATCCGCGGCGTACATTGCGGCTTCCGCCGGCTCGCCGTCGGCTGCGGCGATTGCGCTCGCTGCGCCAGTGACAGGGCTCAGGCGGGCTACGACGGCCACTGCGGCCAGGCGCGGTGAAATGGCGTTGGCTATATCGAGGGGTGTTGTGCCTACCGGCACTTCGCGAATGGCCCCGTCGGGCAGGTGTACGGCAATGGTCTGCGTGCTCATAGTGGATGGGTTTCCTATGTCTGTTCGCCGGACAGGCAAATGTCCCACGAAACAACAGGATAGTTGCCCCAGGCGGTCCGCGTCGAGCAAACCGGGCCTTCCTGCGAACAGAACGGATGGGAACCCGGAACTTAAAAGGGTCTCTGTTCGTTTTCGCCTACTCGTAGCGGAGGGCTTCAATCGGATCCATTGCGGCGGCCTTCCACGCGGGATAAATGCCGAAGACCAGGCCGATCAGGCAGGAGACCGCAAAGGCGATCACAACCCAGGTGAGCGAAAGCGCGGCGTGAAGGAACGAAACGGCAAAATGCAGAATCAGAGTAAACAGTGATCCAGCCAGGATGCCGATCAAGCCGCCAATCATGCACAGGGTGATCGCTTCCACCGTGAATTGCAGAAGGATGTTCTTTCTGGTTGCGCCAATGGCTTTCCGTATGCCAATCTCCCTGGTGCGCTCTGTCACCGAGACCAGCATGATATTCATCACGCCCACGCCGCCCACAATCAGGCCGACCGAAGAGACTGCGACCATGAAGAGAAACAAAGAGCCGGTCAGTGAATTCCACAGGCGCGTCAGCGAATCGGTGCCGAAGATTGCGAAGTTGTCGTCCTGTTCCACGCGAACCTTGCGCCGAACGCGGAGCAGTTCACGAATCTCTTCCGTCACAATCGCCTTGTGGGAGGGATCGTCATATTTCACCGTGATCCAGTAGTCCTTGAGCTCGGGATGGAGTTGATGAAAGGTCTCAAGGGGAAAGTAGGCGGAGTTGTCGTTCCTGTTTCGTCCGCTGCCGAAGGGCTGCAGCTGTGTATCGAATACGCCGATGACCGTAAACACGCTGCCTTCGCATTCGATGTCTTTTCCGATGGGAGACTCGCCAGGGAAAAGATCCTCGGCGGCGTCGTGGCCCAGAATCACCACTTTAGCGCTGCGCTCTTCCTCGGAATCGGTCCACATGCGTCCTTCGAGCAAATCGAAATTGCCGGCGGCTTTGATTGCCGTCGTTGAGCCGTTCAGAATGGAGTTTTGAACCTTGTGGCTGCCGTGCTTGATGGAAACGAAGCCGAGGTCGTACTGAAAATTCTGATAGGAAATCCAGGGATCGACGGCGACGATGTAGGGCAGGCCGCGCAAGGCTACACCGTCCGCGTAGGTAATTTCTTTGCGATTGAGTTCCTCGGTGGTGGGACGCCGCCCCCACGGTTCAAAGCGATAAACCAACAGGTCGTTGGTACCCAGGGACTTTACGAAGTCGTCGATATTGCTATTGAGTCCATTGATGGCCGAGGAGATAAGAATCACCGTGGAGATGCCGATGGAGATTCCGAGAATGGTGAGACCGGAGCGCAATTTGTTCTTGCGCAGAGTATCGAGCGCCAACAGCACGGATTCTTTCGAGTCGCTTAACCGCATTCCTATAGCTCCGATCTCAGCGCAACAATGGGATCGAGTTGCGCGGCCTTGTATGCGGGGTAGACGCCGAAAAACAGGCCTACAGCGGTGGCGACAAACAAACTGACCAGGATCGACCAGAGTTCCACGGTCGAGGGAAACGCGATGATCAGAGTAATAATCTTTGCCAACCCGATGCCCGCGATCACGCCAATCACGCCGCCAGCCAGCGCCATGGTTGAGGACTCGATGAGGAACTGAAGCAGGATGTCTTTGCGGCGCGCTCCAAGAGCCTTGCGGATACCAATCTCACGGGTGCGCTCGGTGACCGAAACCAGCATGATATTCATGATGACAATGCCACCAATCACCAGCGAGATGCCGGCGATCGCCGCCACCACGGCTCCGAAGCTGTTGAGTATCTTGCCCAAGAGGTTCTGGAAGGTGGCGCTGGTGTCGATGGAGAAGCTGTCCGGCGCGCCCGGAGCCAGATGACGGCGCGCGCGCATGATGGTGCGCAGTTCGTCTGAAACTGCATCCATCACCGCGCCCCCTCCGCCGGCGTTCACAAAGATTGACAAGCTCCCTTGCGATCCGTGGGAATGCAGAAAGGTGGTCAGAGGGACGGCGACCCAGTTGTCCATGCTTTGCCCCATGAGCTTGCCCTGGCACTCGCCCACCCCGATCACCGTATAGGGAGCGCCATCGACGCGAATCTCTTTTCCCAAAGGGTCGCCTGCGCCAAGCATGTTTTCGACAATGTCGCAGCCGACAATGGCGACGCGAGTACTGTGGTCATCCTCGATCTCGGTAAATGAGCGTCCGCTATCGATATTGAGATTTGAAATCGGGGGCATTGTCCAAGTCCAGCCGCGAACGTTTGTGTCCGTGGTGGATGCAGTTCCGTAGACGACCTTGCCAACAGAGCTCCGCGAAGCGCCGACCGACTGGCAGAAATTGCAATCGGACAGGATCGCGCGGTAGTCGTCAAACGTAACGTCCCTGCGTTTCTGGAAGTCGAGATACTCCTCGATGGTAATGAAGGTTTCCGGCATCTTGCTGACCGTCACCACATCCGCGCCGTAGGTGTTGATCTTTGCGGTCACAAACTGTTTGGCGCCATTGGTCAGCGTGACAACCATGATGACGGAGGCCACCCCAATGACCACGCCAAGCAGCGTGAGAATGCTGCGCATTTTGCTAGCCCATAAGGATTGCAGCGCGAGTTTGAAGGCCTCAGTGTATTGCATGGTCCCACTTTCACGACCGGAACTGGCATCGGCGCTTCGCGGCGCCTGTGCCTTCTATTCATACCTTAATGCCTCGATGGGGTCCAGGTTGGCCGCCTTCCACGCCGGATAAATGCCAAAGGCAAGCCCGATGGCGCAGGAAACGCCGAATCCAATGAGAACCCACAAAGTGGAAAGCGTGGCGGGCAATCCGATGGGCAGCATGTAGACGATCCATGTGAGCACAGCGCCCAGCAGAACGCCAATGACGCCGCCCACGGCGCAAAGGGTGACTGCCTCGGTGGTGAACTGGGTGAGGATAGTCATTCTGGTGGCGCCAATGGCTTTACGGATGCCGATCTCGCGGGTACGCTCAGTGACTGAGACAAGCATGATGTTCATGACCCCCACCCCGCCCACCAACAGGCCTACGCTGGAGACGGCGATCATGAACAGCACCAGGCCGCCGGTGAGCTGGTTCCAAAGCTTTGAGAGCGAATCGGGGCCAAATATCTCGAAGTTATCGTCGGCCTGCACCTTGACCTTGCGGCGGATTCGCAGCAGCTCACGAATCTCTTCCTCGACGAGCGACTTGTTCTTTGGGTCGTCGTATTTGACGCTCACCCACATATCCTTGTCTTCCGGATGCAGATTATGGTACGTTCCGAGCGGGAAAAAGGCCATGTTGTCTGCCGGGTTCTTGCCGCCGCCGAAAGGCTGCTTCCGTTTATCGAGCACGCCGATCACCGTGTAAAGCCCGGTCTCGATGTTGACTTCCTTCCCAATCGCATTTTCGCTGCCAAAGAGTTCCTCCCAGGTGTCGTGGCCCAAAACCACCACGTGAGCGGCGCGGCGATCTTCTTCGTCGGTAAAAAGGCTGCCCTGGATAAAGGTCAGGTCAGAGACGTCGCCCACCTCAACCGTGGAACCCTGCAGGATGGTCCCGGCCACCTTTTTACCGTTGTACTTTACGCTGACGTCGCCGACGCGGAACTGCGACTTTACGTGCTGATATCCGCCATCGGCGGCTACTACGTGCGGCAGTGTGCGAAGCGCCAGGACGTCATCGTGGGTGAGTTTCTTACGCGTAAGCTGTTCGGTTGTGGGCCGCACGCCGATGACCGGGATGTGAAAGACCCAAAACACATTTGACCCCAGCGAACTTACCCAGTCGGAGACGCGGTTATTGAGTCCGTTGATGACCGACGACATGGTAATGACCGTCGTGACGCCGATAACGATGCCCAGGATGGTAAGTCCCGAGCGCAGCTTGTTTGTCCTCAGATTATCGAGGGCCATCTTGACGGATTCGCGGGTTTGTCCTTGCGCCATGGTGCACCTAGCTAACAGCTAACAGTCGACAGTAAACAGTTCATAACTAGCAGCGAACAGTTGACCTCTGCGGGTTACGCTTGTCAGTCTTCCCGAACTTGGTCCTTCAGAGACGCCAAAAACGAGTAAATCATCTTTCCTGCCTCGTGCGACAACCCCTCGGCTTCGTTGAGCAACTCGGGATTTCCGAACTGAAGTGAGCGAGCGATTTCGAGTTGAGTCTGCAACTCGCAGATTGATCCGCGTGCAATGCCCAGAAACTGCCGGAACTCGTCTGGATTAAGCCGGCCCTGTCCTTCCGCGATGTTGCTTGGGACGGAGACTGCTGAGCGCCTCATTTGGCTGGTCAGCCCATAGACTTCCTCGCGCGGAAACTCTCTTGTCAACCGATAGACAGCCACACAAAGCTGCATCGCTCTCTGCCACACCTGCAAATCCCGGAACGATTGCGTCATGATGATCCTCGATAACAGCGACAGCTAGCAGCGAAAAGCTAACATTAGGCTACCAACAAAGCGCATCGGAGCCTGTACTCCAACTGAATCCTCACCACAAACTTTCGTCCACCTACGGCTGTCCTTCATTGTCTTGCGTCCAGACCTTGCGCATGCCGCCAACTGTTAGCTCGTAACTGTCTACTGTTAGCTGTCAACTGTCCCCTGTTCCTCTCACATTTCCGCCCGCAGCGCCACCACCGGGTCCAGCCTGGCGGCCTTGCTGGCCGGGTATACGCCGAAAAAGATGCCTACTGAGGTAGCCATGAACAGGCCTAACAGCACGGCCCACACCGGCGCGCTGCTGGGCAGGCCCACAAAGATTGTGAAGAGTTTTCCCACGCCAACGCCGAGCAGCACGCCGAAGACGCCCCCAAGAAGCGCCAGTAATGCGCTCTCAATGAGAAACTGGAGCAAAATATCGCGCTGGCGCGCGCCCAGCGCCTTGCGCACGCCGATTTCGCGGGTTCGCTCAGTCACTGAGACCAGCATGATGTTCATGATGACCACGCCGCCCACCACCAGCGAGATGGAGGCAATGCCCAGCACCACCCAGGCAAAAAGTCCGAGCAGTTGGTTGGCGATGTCAAGAAAAGTGTCGTTGGTCTCAATCTCGAAATCGTCAGGCGTTCCGGCAGCATTGTGGCGGCGGGCGCGCATCAGCGCGCGCACCTCGTCCTTGGCCCGCTCCATCACCTCCGCGCCGCCGCTGGCGCGGGCATAAATGTCCACAGAGTCGTTGAAGCCGTAAGTCTGCTGATAGGTGGTGATAGGCACGGCAACCCAGTTGTCCTGCGACTGCCCAAGGGTCTTGCCCTGGCGGTCGCCGACGCCGACCACGATATACGGAATACCGTCTACGCGGATCTCCTTGCCGATCGGATCGCCGTCGCCAAGAAGATTGTCCACAATGTCGTAGCCAATGATGACGTCGTGCGTGCCCTTGTCCTCGTCGGCGGGGGTAAACCCGCGGCCCAGCGCAATATCGATGTTGTTCAGATCCATCATGGTCCAGGTGTAGCCGCGCATCCCGGTGTTGTTGCTGGAATGGCCGTTATAGACAACATTGGTGGAGCGGTTAAGCAGCGCCCCCACCTGGCTGCATTCCGTGCAATTGTCATGCACTGCCTGGTAATCCTCGAAACGCAGGATCTTGCGCTTCTGGTAGCGGAAATAGTCGTCCGAGGACATGATGACGCTGGACATTCTGGTCACCGTGAACACATCGGCGCCGTAACCGGAAAGCTTGGTGCTCACGTACTGCTTAGCGCCCTGAACCAGGGTGATGACCATAATGACCGAGGCCACGCCCATGACCACGCCGATGAGCGTGAGGATGGTGCGCAGCTTGTTGCCCCATAGGGCTTGCAGCGCGAGTTTAAAAGCCTCACTGAAGAGCATGGTTCCGCTTTCCCCGGTCGTGCATAATTTGACTGGTGGCTCCCCGCCCATTCGCCGGAACCGTAGAACAAATCGGAATTTCCCTGCGGCTGTACCTTTGGACGAAGCAGAGACCGTTCTGGCCGCTCCCAGATTCTGAGAAGCCGGAAACGGCAGGAATCGATCCCGGCCGGGTTTGTTTCACCCTTTGTTACGCAGAATCCTGTGCAACGGTTCCTGAGCTTGGCCGGAACTGGCTGCGAGATGGGCTGGATCAAGACGCGCCCGGCACCCCGTCACACGGCGCGTGCCATACTGCGGCACGCGCCGCATTACCGGCCGGAACTCCCAAATCCCTTTTCGGCGCGTGCGGAGTCTTCCAGGCTGGCTACTTGCTCGACGGCCCCGGTCAGGATGGGGACCGGAATCATCTGCGCGATCTTTTCGCCGGCCTTGAGTTCCACCGGGGCCGCGCCCAGATTGGTCATGAGCACCAGAATTTCGCCGCGGTAGCCGGCGTCGATCACCCCAGCGGTGGTGGCAATGCCTTTGGCGGCCATCGACGAGCGGTCCCGCACCAGCAGGCCCAGCGGAACGCCGGTGGCTGGGTGGCGTGCCTCGACGGCGATACCGGTGCGCACTTTGACTCCAGTCAGGGGCAGCAGAACGGCGCCTTCCAGGGCAAACACGTCATAGCCCAGGTCTTCGCCCGGATGCGCTACCACCGGCAGCTTTGCTCCGCCTTCCAGAAGCTTTACAAACAGCGTGCTTTTTGATTTCTTTGGAAAAGCCGCCCGCGAGTCGGCAGTTGCCTTTGGCCTAGATTCGCGAATACCAGCAGCCTCAACGCCTTCCTCGGACTCGGGAAGCGAAGCCGGAAAGAGCAGAAGATTTTCGTTCTGTGGGTGCTTGTTTTGAGGCATAGGAATCCTATCGAGCCGTAATAATAAAATGCTATTTCATCGGTCAATCGGAGGCGGTGGTTTTGAACCTGTTCTCCACAGTGCGGCCAAAATACCAGTGGGAAAGTATCTCGAAATAAGGTTTATTTATGGATTTACATCAACTCTTGCCTAGATGGTAGCGATGGTCAGTGGACCCAGCGGGCCAGCAACTCTAGTAATCGTTCAAATGGTCAGCCCCGGCTGGGAATTTTCCCAGCCGGGGCTGTCGTGGCGCGACAAAAACAATCGGCAAAAGGACCTGTAAGCCGAATTCTGTCGTGTGCGGTCATTCCTCTAGACGCCGCGTTGCCGCGGACGTTCATCAGCGACCTACCCGGAGGTTTCGGCACTTGCTTGAGCCGCCTGGGCGCATCGGGCCGATGCGCAGCGCTGCATGACTCGATGCAAACGCTTCCCTCCCTATTTGGTCTTGCTCCGTGTGGGGTTTACCCTGCCCCCGGCGTTACCGCCGGAGCGGTGCGCTCTTACCGCACCATTTCACCCTTACCCCGGCGCTGGAGTTTCCGCAACGGCGGTTGTACACGGCAAGCCGGCCAACTCGGGTATTGCGTTTCCAGGGTGGCCCTCGCACGTCACGAAGACGGGGGAGGGGTAGCCGGGGCGGTATCTTTTCTGTGGCACTGGCCGTCCATGAGCCTTCATGCTCACGTCCCGGACGTTATCCGGCACACTGCCCTGCGGAGTTCGGACTTTCCTCCCCCGGCGGACTTCGCCTAAGCGAACCCTCCGGCAGCGACCGCCCGGTCCTCCTGCCAGTGGTTAGTGTAGCGCAGTCTTGGTTTCACCAGTTACCGGAGGACTCAAATCCGGTCTCGTGATAGCGGAATGTGCTATCATATCTTCGGTGCACTGGAACCAGAAAGGCCCGGTTTCCTTTGCTATGAACAAGGCGCAACAGGCCACGCTGAACGACATCTTTGCTCGTCCAACACGGGCGGACATTCGCTGGTCAGCGATTGAATCGCTGATTCGCGCACTGGGTGGCGAGGTAACGGAGCGCGCTGGAAGCAGGGTTGCGGCGCGATTGAACGGTGTGACCGCCGTCTTTCATCGCCCGCACCCACGGCCTGAAACCAAGAAAGGTGCGGTCGATGCAGTTCGCCAATTTCTCACCAATGCGGGGGTAAAGCCATGATGGAATACAAGAGTTATGCCGCTGGCCCCATCGATTTCGATCCGGAGGACAAGACGTTTTCCGGCACTGTCGCCGGGCTTCGGGATGTGATTCATTTTGAGGGAAGAACGGCCACGGAGTTGGCGCGCGCCTTTCGCGAGAGCATCGACAGCTATCTGGAGCTTTGCGCCGAAACCGGCCAGCAGCCTGACCGTCCCTTCAACGGAAAGATCCTGCTGCGCACCGAGCCGGAGCTGCACCGCAAAGCGGTCTTGCGCGCGGCCGTAGAAGGCGTAAGCCTCAGCCGTTGGATTAGCCGCCAGATTGAAAGTGCGCGGTGAGCGGCAAAGGCTGAGAATCGAGACTTGGCGCACGCGGGGCTATTGTTTTAAATCCTTTGAATCCAACTAGGTTGAATAGCCATCCCTCCCTTGCGGAGTCGGTCTCGCCATTTTGAGCTACTGCGGGATTGGCTCCCAGTTTGAAGTATCCCCAAAACTACCTCGCTCCAAGGAGAAATCATGAAGATTGTCACGATGATCGCTCGCTATCTGCTGGGCCTGATGTTTCTGGTCTTCGGTTCCAATATGTTCTTGCAATTCATTCCCATGGGGCAATTGCCACCAGGGGTGGCCGGACAGTTCACGGCCGCCCTGTTTGCCGCTCACTATTTTTACGTGGTGGGCGCAATCATGGTCATCTCCGGGGTGCTGTTGCTTGTGAACCGATTTGTGGGGCTGGGGCTGACGCTGCTGGGCCCCGTGCTGTTCAACATCCTCATGTATCACCTGCTGATGAATCCTGGCGGTATTGGGATGGGGGCGTTTGCGACTCTTCTTTGGCTGCTGGTTGCCTGGGAGCATCGGATCGTGTTTGCAAGGCTTTTTGCGGCGCGGCTGGAGGAATGAAAGCCCTCGATCTGAACGTGCAGGACGGTTGGCTGCAATCAAGCTAGCCTAAAATGAAGCAAGCAATGATCCAGTACCTCTATCTAGGCCGAGTCAGCTACAACGAGGGCCTGCGCTTGCAGGCTGAGATCGCCGCGCTCGTCGCCGAGGGCCGCATTCAGAACGTGCTGCTGCTCATCGAGCATCCGCCGGTGCTGACGCTGGGGCGGAATGCCGACCGGACCAACGTGCTGGCCTCTGCGGAGTTGCTGGCGCGGCGCGGCGTGACCGTGCATGAGATCAACCGCGGCGGCGATGTGACCTATCACGGGCCGGGGCAGTTGGTGGGCTATCCAATCTTTGACCTGCGCAGCCTGCGCAACCCCAGCGGCGGCCGCATGGGGCCTGTGGACTTTGTGCGGCGCATGGAAGAGACGCTGATCCGGCTGTGCGGCGGGTTTGGGGTGCGCGCCGGGCGCATCTGCGGCCTCACCGGTGTCTGGTGCGGGGTGAATGAGAGATCAGAGATCAGAGATCAGGGATCAGGAGCCAACTGCGCCATTGAGCAGGCTGTGGCTTCACAAGCCTCCACTGCCGGACCGGCGCGAAAGATAGCCGCCATCGGCATTCATGTTTCGCGCGGCATCACCACGCACGGGTTTGCCTTCAACGTGACCACCGATCTGCGCGACTTTGATTTGATCGTTCCTTGCGGGATTCGCGACCACGCGGTGACCAGCCTGGCGATCGAGGTGAAGCAGCCAGAGGAGTTGCCCAGCCTGGAGGCAGTGGCCCACCGCGCGGCGCGGGAGTTTGGGCTGGTATTCGACCAGCAGGTGCTGGCGGTGGAGAGCCTGGCCGCGCTGCGTGCGCAAGCAGAGGCTGCTCGTGTGGCCGCGCCGGAGTTTCCGGCGGAAGATACACCGCTCCAGGTTCCCGCCGAGGTTGAACGGCTGCGGGGCAGCAAGGGCCATCCGGTTCAGGCGTGACGTTTATGGTTTCCACCTGTTCCGTGGAAAGAACGTAGTAAGGATGCGCTCCCAAACCTATGGCCCCTGTGCCGGGATTTATAATCCGGCAGGAACCGGGTGCGATTGAAGCCCCGCAAATCGGAGAGAAGAATCCATGCCAACCGACGTGATCATGCCCCAGATGGGCGAGTCGATTTTTGAGGGCACAATTACCAAGTGGCTCAAGAAGGCCGGCGACGCGGTCGAGAAAGACGAGCCGCTCTTTGAAATCTCCACAGACAAGGTGGACGCTGAGATTCCTTCGCCAGTCGCCGGGGTGCTGAGCCAGATCAAGGTTCCAGAGGGCGCCACGGTCGAGATCAATACGGTGGTCGCGGTGGTGCTTGAGAGCGGGGAAGAACAGGGAACAGGGAACAGGGAACAGGGACTAGGGACTAGGGATCAGGGATCAGAGATCAGAGATCAGGGAACAGCCGCTTCTGCCAGCACGCCTGTGTCTGGCGGCATTTATGTGGTGATGCCGCAGATGGGCGAGTCGATCTTCGAGGGCACCATCACCAAATGGCTCAAAAAGGCCGGCGACGCAGTCGAGAAGGACGAGCCGCTCTTTGAAATCTCCACAGATAAGGTGGACGCGGAGATTCCCTCGCCGGTCGCCGGCGTGCTGAGCCAGATCAAGGTTCCAGAGGGCGCGACGGTCGAGATCAATACGGTGGTCGCGGTGATAGGCCCAAGCGGTGTCTTCGCCGCAAATGCTCCTGCGGCGGCTGTCCTCGAAGAAGCGCCAAGCCCGGCAGCGGCGAAGCCGACGAATGCCGAGCCGCCGGCTCCCGCAGTTGCGGCAAGCGACAGCGAGCGCATCCGCTCCTCGCCACTGGTGAGGCGGATCGCTAAAGACAACAACCTCGATCTGAGGCAAATCGCAGTCTCAGGAGCTGGATCGGGCCTGGGCGGCCGCATCACCAAAGACGACGTGCTGCGCCACCTCAGCGAGCATGGGTTGGGCAGCGCGGCCGCATCTGCTGAGAAACCGATAGCGTTGTCCGCACCGCAGGTGCCAGGCCAGGTAGTACCCATGACCAGGATGCGCGCCATCATTGCTCAGCGCATGGTGGAGAGCGTAGCCATCAGTCCGCACGTCTACACCGTCTACAAGGTGGATATGACGCGGATCATGCGCCTGCGCGAGCGCGAGAAGAGCCGCTTCGAGCAGAAGCATGGCGTCAAGCTCACCTTTATGCCCTTCATCGCCGTGGCTGCTGTGGAGGCGCTGCGCAAGTTTCCCGTTGTGAATGCGTCGCTGGAGAACGATGCCATTCACTACCACGCCAACATCAACCTGGGTATTGCCGTGTCGCTGGAGTGGGGTCTGATTGTGCCGGTCATCAAGCAGGCCGAGCAGCGCAGCTTTGTTCAGATTGCGCGCTCCATGAACGACTTGGCCCTGCGCGCGCGCTCAAAGAAGCTGCTGCCCGAGGAGGTTGCGGGAGGCACCTTCACGCTGACCAACTCCGGCGTCTTCGGCGGAGAGTTCGGCACGCCCATTATCAACCAGCCCGAGTCGGCGATACTGGCCATCGGCGGGCTGAAGAAAGAAGCTGTCGTGCTGACCGATGCCGAGGGCAACGATTCCATTGCCATTCGTTCCATGCAGCACTTCTGCCTAGGCTTCGATCACCGCACCATCGACGGCGCTGATTCTGGCAAGTTCATGAGCGCCTTCAAGAGGGTGTTGGAAGGGTGGGACCGGGAGATTGGGTAAGCCCGCTGTTCACTGAGAGCATCATATTTCGCTCAGTATCCTCTGTCTCGGAGCTATACTATCGGCTGTAAACGAAGGATCACAATGGGATTTCAGGCAAATGTACTTCGAGTCATGATCGCGTCACCTGGTGACGTATCGGAAGAGAAGAGAATTGTCACAGATGAAATCTACCGATGGAACAATGCGCACTCTTTTTCTCGGAAGCTTCTTCTCCAGCCAGTTAAGTGGGACACTCACTCAACGCCGCAGCTTGGGAAACCGCCCCAAGACGTAATTAACGAGCAGATTCTTGAAGATGCCGACATTCTGATCGGTATATTCGGTACTCGAGTTGGGACACCGACCGAGATGTACATCAGCGGTACGGTCGAAGAGATCAAGAAGCATGTGGGTGCAGGAAAGACTGCAAAAGTCTATTTCTCGGATGTTCCCGTTGCACCGAGCCAGATTGACAGTCAACAGTACGCGGCGCTACAGGCCTTCAAGGAGGAATGCAAGACCGGTGGTCTGTACGCAACATACAAAGACCTTGACAGCTTCAAAGATGCGATCCAACAGCACTTGGCGATCGAACTCAATCTCCCCAGATACCTCTGGTTAACCGAACCCACTCTCCAACCGCAACGATCGGAAACGCCGCTTTCAGCAGATGCCAAGAGGGCTTTGATCGCCGCCGCGGCTGTTGATGGAAGAATAACTACGATTCAGACCCACGCGGGAGATATAGTCCACGCCGGGAAAGAAAATCTGTCTGGTGGTTCTGTTAGAACAGGGGCGTTATGGAAGGAAGCATTTCAAGAACTTGCATCCCGCATGTACATAGAACCAATGGGGTCAAAGCCGGGGAATTACCGCGTAACCGCAGCAGGATTTCGTGCTGCCGATAAAATCATCGAAGAAGAGCAGGAGAAGAAGCAGCTTGAGATCGAGCTGACAATCAATGGATCACCTGAGAGTCAAAAGATTGACATCAAGTCGAACAAGGTCATTCACCTCCGCCAACTTGAGCTTCTCACATCATCAGAAGCGTGCATCGCCCACGAAGATCTAGACGTCGAGGGAACTGCCGCTTCAGTGCCGATTGACCACGATAAAGTGGTAAAACTTTTTAATGCACCAAGGGCAGACCGGAATTTCAATGATCATTCGGGGCCGGCGATACTTCGACTCACGTATGTGCTTGCTACTCTCACGAAATCTATCGATCTTCCAGTACTTCTCCAACCTGTTTTCGTCCACAGCGGAAACGGTTCGACTCAATACATTAGCCTTACAGGACAAAAGAAATTCTATCTATGAGGTTTAGAGTACAGCCTGAGGCTACTTCCAAGCGTGCGGCACAGCTCCAGCAGGCTTGTGGTGAGTTATCTCTGTGTAAGTTGCCTCGACATCGAGTGACAGGTCCTTGGGTATCCAATTCTGGTCGGCGGGCGGAAGTTGGATATTCATCTCGGCCAGAGTCTTGCCTTCATGCAATTGCTCTTTGACGGCGCTGTATAAATCGAGCAGAAACTGGCGCTGGCCGGTGAGTATCTCGATGCCGCCCGCATCGCCATGGCCGGGCAGCACATAGAGCGGCTGTAACTGCATCGCCTTTGACAGAACGCGCGGCCAGTTGGAGATGTTTGCATCCCATAACTTGTTGCGCGGGCCGTTGACGGCGGCGTCGCCGGTGCAGAGCACTCGCTCTTTGGGCAGCCAAACATAGCCGTCCCCCTGCGTGTGTCCCCAACCCAGATGCAGAAAGTCGACTTCCCGGGTTGAGTCTTTCAGAACAAAACGGCTACCGCGAAAGGTCTGTCTGGGGCGCTCGACATTGTCCTCGTGCAGATCGCGAACGTCCTCTCGTTTTGCCTCGGCTGTCCGCCATCGCGCCGGTTCGTATCGATCCATCTCCTCGGTCACTTTGTAGTAGGCAAGCGTGGTTGCGCCCGCCGCCGTCCAAAGTGAGTTGCCGTAGGAATGATCGCCGTGGGCATGCGTATCGAAGACATAGCGCACAGGCTTTGGAGAGAGCTGCTTGATTTCGACCATGAGTTCGCGTGCGCGGGCAGGGTAGTTGGCATCCACAACGATGAGATAGTCCTGCATCTCAATGACGGTTGTGTTGCTGTAGCCCTTGGACGCATCGCCAAGGAGAAACCAGACGCCCGGCGCTATCGAACGTGGCGGAGCGGACTGGCTGTGCAGAGCTGGAACCGCGAGAACGAGCAGGGCGAGAAGAGCAATACGGTTGGGAAGAATACCAAGCATCTTCAGTTGCCCTCAACGGGAAGCATGCAGCTTCCGCAAAGTTTAGCCCTCGGTGTCCGCAGTGGTCTTTGGCATCGCTTGCACGGCGGACCGTAGAGCGAGAGTCTGTGGTGCATGATGGCGTTGTGGTTGGTTTCCTTCATCCCCGTTAAGCGCTCATACGTGTCCCGCAGAGGCCGGAATCGAACCTCCGTGTTGGCTTCTAACAGAGGAATGTTCCAACGCTCACGGAACTCCTTTGTTGAACTCATGCCTTCGCCATAGAGGTGGTACACCTCTGCGTATTCAGTTTCGTCCAGCATGGGCACTTCGCACTTGCATCGCCAACACCACATGATTTTCACGGAACGTTAAGCCTCTTCTGAAACTCGCGGATGAGTACGGAATTCATCGCCAGGGCGTTCATATTTTTCAACGCGTCTCGGCCCAGGCAAGGCCATCCGTACCTTTGCCGGTGCCAATCGCTCGTGTGACTTTCCACGAGGCTATGTCGATTTCATCTACTTGATCGCTACCCAGGCAAGATACATACGCGGCTTTGCCGTTGGGGCTGACCAGGACCTCCTGCGGAGCCTTGCCTACCGCAACAGAGTGCGCGACCTGCATGGTCTGGAGGTCGATGACGGCCACCTCGTTTTGATCGGGGATCGCAATCAGGAGCCAGTGTCCATCAGGAGTGGGCGCGCTACCGTAACCGAAGCCTTTGAGCGGAATCCAGTTGCTGACCTGATTGGTGGCCGTATCGATGACGGCGAGGCGGGGCTTGGTCTGGTCGGCAGTGAATACCCAGCGGTCGTCGTTGGAGATGGAGATGCGCTGGGTTTCGCCGGAGATGGGGATGATGGCGAGAGTCTTGCGGGCCGCGATGTCGAGCACGGAGACGGTGCCGGGTCCGACGTTGGCGGTGTAGCCGCGGCGTCCGTCGTGGGAGAGCGCGAGCATGTGGCTCTCAGGCTGGCCGGTGGGAATGGAGCCCACGATCTTCAGCGTTTTTGGATCGATGAGCGTTACCGCGCGGTCCAGTTCGGTGGTCACGTAGAGCAAGCCGTCATTAGGGCCGAAGATGGGCATGTGGGGGCGGACGCCGTGTCCGAAATCGACATTGCCCACCACTTTTTGCGCGGCGATGTCGATGACGGCGAGGCTGCTGCCATTAGTACCCGGCTTGCCCACGCCGGAGTTGCCATAGATGGGCACGTAGGCCAGACGGCCGTCGGACGACGCAATGACTTCATGGCCTGTGATACCGCCCTCGGGGACTGAGCCGATGACCGTGCCGGTTGCCGGATCGACAATGGCCAGGCTCTGCTCTCCCTTTTGAGTGACAAGCAGGCGGGCATGCTGCGCGTAACCAGCAGCGATGCCCAAAGACATGAGGACGGAGAGCACCAGTGCCGCAGTGGCTCGTGGGATTTGCATTGGGGAAACCTCGCTTGCGCTACGGAACGACTATATCGCACGGGGGCTCTACGCGCGCGGCACCCATGGATCGTAAGTGCCCACGCTCCATGAGTGGCCTTCGAGGTCTTTCACGGCAAACTCGCGGCTGCCGTAGGGTGTGTCCTGGAGCGGGCGGAGGATCGTGGCTCCGGCGGCTACCGCGCGGGCATAGACCGCATCGGCGTCGGGGACCACGAGGTAGACACTGCGGGTCTCGATGCCGTCCAGGTCTTGCGGCGACTTGAAGCCGCGGCTAAACTCGTCGTCTTTTTTGGGGCCGAGCATGATCATGCCGTTGCCGAGGGCGAGTTCGGCGTGGCCGATGGTTCCATTTTCGCCTTCATAGACGGCATGGAGGGTGAAGCCAAGGATCTGGCAGAGCCAGTTGAGAGCGGCTGGGGTGTTGCGATAGCGATGGGCGGGGATGACGGCACTGCGGGGTTCGGGCATGGGGGACCTCGAAGTTGCAGAGGGCAGAGTAGCGCGAAATTACCTTCCATAGCAAGTGGGAGCGAGGGTGGCGCAATCGGGTATGCTAGCCGTCATGGGGCTGCCGGCGGGCGATTCGGAACTCGTGCAAATTGTGGATGGGTCGCTGGCCGATGCGGCGCTGCGGGCAGGGGAGTGGCTGGCCTGCCGGCTGGGGTGTACGCAATGTTGCCATGGGGCGTTTGCGATCAATGAGCTGGATGCTCTGCGCCTTGGCGCTGGAATGGCGACACTTCGGGGTTCGGAGCCGGAGTTGGCGGCGGAGATTGCGCGGCGGGCGCGGGCCTGGGTTGCCGAGCAGGCAGCGGAATTTCCGGGCGATGCAGAGACGGGTCGGCTGGGCGATTCGGACGAGGAGCGGGAGCGCTTTGAGGAGTTTGCCAACGAGGCGGCTTGCCCAGCGCTCGATCTGGCGACAGGCCGCTGCGATGTGTACGCCTGGAGGCCAATGACGTGCCGCGTATTCGGTCCGCCGATCCGTATGAAGGCCGGCATGGGAGACGAGCAGGCGCTGGGGCACTGCGAGCTCTGCTTCGTGGGAGCCGGCGAGGGCGACGTTGCCCGGTGCGAGATGGCGGTGCCGCATGAATTCGAAGCCGGGCTGCTGGATGAGTTGGGCCGAACCGGCGAAACGGTTGTAGCGTTTGCGCTGCTGCGGTGAGCAGGGCCACCGGCTCGCGATAAACTGAGGTTTGGAAACCCCCATGCCAATGCGCCCCTGCTGGGTTGAGATTTGCACCCATCATCTTGAAGAGAACTATCGATTTCTAACCAGCCTTGCCGCCGGCGACGCGGAGTTGCTTGCGATCGTCAAGGCGGACGCCTATGGGCATTCGCTGGCCCTGTGCGCTCCGGCTGCGGTGCGTGCGGGGGCCAATTGGCTCGGCGTCACCAGTGTGGAAGAAGGCATCGCGGCGCGCAGGCTTTGCCCCGAGGCCAGGTTGCTGGTGATTGGTGGCATCTTTGCCGGGCAAGGGTCGGCGGTGGTCCAGCATCGACTGACGGCTGTGGTTTGGGAGCTGGGCCAGGTGGACGAGCTTGAAAACGCCGCGCGCAAGGCTGGAGCGCCGCCTGGTTCGGTCCCGGTTCATCTGGAGATCGATACTGGCATGAGCCGCCAGGGTGTGAGCGCGGACGGGCCTGATGACAGGCTTGATGCGGTCTTGACGCGGCTAGTCGCCGGGTCGCCGCTCCGGCTTGAGGGCGTGATGACCCACCTGTTCGCCGCCGACGAGGCAGACGGCCGCGTGACCGGGGAGCAGCTTGTCCGCCTGGGTGCGGCGCTCGAGCGGATAGAGGCTTTTGGCCTGTTTCCGGATTGGCTCAACGTGGGCAACTCCGCCGCGTTGCTTGCGGGAAACACTGGCAGGATTGCGGCATTGGCTGCGCGCCACGGCATGAAGGCGATGCTGCGGCCGGGGCTGGCCTTCTACGGTTTGGCGCCGCAATTTGAGCGGTGTTCCGGCGCCGATACAGAGCAGGAAGCATTGGCTGCCGCAGGCGGCCGGTTAAAGACGGTCTTGAGTTGGAAGACCGCGGTGGCGGGCGTGCGGTCCGTCGCGGCCGGTGCTGTGGTGGGCTATAACGGAACCTTTGTGGCTACGGAGCCAATGCGGCTGGCGCTGCTGGCTGTGGGTTACGGTGACGGACTCGACCGTCGGCTGGGGAACCGATTCAGCCTGCTGGTGCGCGGGCAGCGCGCGCCGCTGGTGGGCCGCATCAGCATGGACCAGGCGGTGCTGGACGTGACCGGGATCGCTGGGGTTGAAGCCGGAAACGAAGTGGTGATCCTGGGTGCGCAAGGCGATGAGACCATCACCGCCTTTGACCACGCAGAGGCTTCTGAGACGATTCCGTGGGAGGTTTTTACTCGGATTGGCGCACGGGTTGCAAGAGTCGCAGTTTAGACCCGGAAAGCTGGACCGAAAAACTATTTCCCCGCTAGTGCCGGTTGGCCATGCGCCGCGCTGAACCGCCGCACCAGCACCGGAACTCCGAACGCCACTCCCACAACAATCGCGGTTGAGATCAGGTCATTGCGATAGAAGGGAAGCGCCGCCACATAGCAGGCGCCCAGTCCGCCCAGCGTGCGCGGATACATGCCGCTGCCAATCCAGACCGCATAGTTCGAGAGAAGAAAGAACGAGGTCGGCCCCAGCAGCGCCGCCGCGCCCGCACGCACAACCGTGGTGCGGCTCTTCAGCAAAATCTGCCCCAGCGCCATCGCCGCCACATACCAGGCCCATGTCATTGCGTACCCCTCCCAGCGGAAGCTGAAGTGGTAGGCATAGACGGTCAGGTAGTAGTCGGCGGCCATGAGCGCGGCCAGCGGAGCAATCATCTCCCGCCATGAGCGCCGCGCGCCAAAGTAGAGCAGAGCGCCGCCCACCGCAGTGAAGTTCCACCACCCGGCATGGGGCAGCACATGAGTCAAAACGGCAACCAGCAAAAGCAGATAAGCAAACATAACGACCTCAATCTCTTCGGTTTCTGGGAGGTTCTCCCTGATTAGGGGCAAGCATTCGGGCGGGACAACACGCCTTTTTATTGTGGAGTCCAAACGCTGCCGGGTCAACCCGAATCGTTTCACCTGATGAACAATTCTTTCGATATGGAACAAATCCACCCAATAGCTACTTCGGAGCATCATGCGCGGGCGTAGGCTCGGCATCCAGCGTAATCTGGCGCCGGATGCCGTACCGCACCGGCGCTCCGCAAACGGTCAGAGCAGCATCGTCGCAACCGCGCTCCAGAACATCGACAGGATTGTCCATCGTTGCGGAAATAATCCGGCCAGTTTCCAGCGATATTCTGAGATCCGCCTCAAAGGTTTCCCGGCCCACGGCGGCGGTGAACTTGCCATCCTGGCCCTTTTCCACCTCGACCCAATTGTTTGCGGATGCGCCGACCGGGGTGAGCATCCAGGAAGCGGGCATCTTGATCTGCGACTCCGCGGGCGGCACGTGGCGGACGACCACGGTGGCAATCTTTGCCGCCTGATCGACCGATTGGAGCGTGATATCGAAGTCGATGGCGTCCTGGCCAAAGGTCACGCGGAAGCCGTCTGCCCAGGAATTCGGCGTTCCATTCTTCACGTAGACATGATCTCCCGCGCGAACCAGGTCTTTCTGCTGCATGGTCAGCATGGTGTCTACATAAAATGCGAGCAGGTCGGTAATGGGACCGATCAGAATAGGTTGGACCTTGCTGAGATCCGGAATGGTAAAAGGATATCCGGGAGCCACAGACACGGACTCGTGAAACTCCTGGCTGGCTGGCGAAAGAACGAACGGCTGACCATTTACATGCAGGTCCTTCCATGCGAATTCTTCAACGAACATTCCCGATGCGGCTTTCTTCACCACGCCCTGGGCATGCGCTTCGTAACGAATGGTTCCCTGATGCCCTTGGTTGACGCCGGTCATCTTGTAAGCGATTGTCTCGCCCTCCTGATAATGCCGCTCCAGGGTTGGCGTGGGCGCAGGGGCCGGTTGCGCGGGCTTGGGGCTCTGGGCGAGAAGATGAGTGGGAATGGCAAATGTGAAAGAGAACAGAACCAAAGCCGGCATGAACGCATATCTCATGCGGACGGTGGACAGGCGCATCGCGGCCGCGGTGGCCATGGACTGGAACACAGGCAGTTTCATTGTGCTTTCTCCCGATTCTTGTAAACAGTGATCGCGCGCGACGCCCACTGAAGCTGCGCCTCATAGCCGAGGATGCCGCATTCCAGGGCAAGCCTGCCCGACACCTCCAGTTTTTCCGCATGGATGCTTAGGAAGTTTTTCAGTGTTGGAAGATAGAGCTTCAACTCGGCTTCAAATGCTTGCAGAAAGCGCAATGTGGCGGGTTCACCGGCGGCGCCGTCGAGAAATGCAAACCGGAGCATAAGCTCGTTCAGGTGGTTTCCCACGTCATCCTGCCCAATCGGCCCGGCCAGCCATTTCCTCAACTCGGCCAACCCGGCAGGTGTGATGCTGAGGACCTTGCGCCGCCTGAGCCCTGCGCCGGCGACGATGCTTCCCTGGACCAGGCCCTGTTCTTCCAGCCGGCGCAGCGCCGGATAGATCGCCCCAGGGCTGTCGCTGTAGCCAGCCATAGGGGTATCTGTGAAGATTTTTCGCAAATCGTAGCCGGACGACGGCCTCTGTTGGATCAAACCCAGCAGCGCATAGCCCAACACAGCGATTTCATTTCGACTCATAGTACGAATCATACTATTACGAATCGTACTGTCAAGTGGAAATTCGACTTTAACTGCGGCTGCGCGAGGAAATAGGTGCAAAATATTTTTCTTGCGGTTAGTGTACTATCTGTTATAGTACACGTGTGATTCCCTTCCGTGTCCCACTCCGCGCAGGCATTTCGCTCTTCGAGCAGATCGTCTACGCGTCGAAAAAAGCCATCGTCTCAGGCCAGTTGCGCCCCGGCGATCCCTATCCCTCCGTCCGCGCCTTGAGCAAGGAATTGAAGATCAATCCCAACACAGCCCACAAGATCGTCGCCCATCTTGTAACAGAAGGCATGCTTGAAACCCGCCCCGGCATCGGCACCGTGGTCGCCGTTCTGCCCGAGTCCAGCCGTAAAGAGCGCACGCAACTGCTGGGCCACGAGATCGAGGAGCTGGTCGTTGAAGCCAAGCGGCTGGGGATCGAGCTGGACGAGATGCACGCCGCCTTCTCAGCCCATTGGCAGCTCCTCAGCACGAACGATCCACCCCCGCCGCGCCGGCCCCCGAAAACCCCGAAAATAGCTCTGCCAGCACCCAAGAACCCAAGCCCTTAGATGGAGGGAACGAAGAACGATGAACCCCGCAATCGCTACCCACAGTCTCCGCAAACAGTTTGGCCGCACCGTCGCCGTCGACGGCCTCAATCTTGCCGTGCCTGAAGGCGCCATCTACGCGATGGTGGGCGCCAACGGCGCGGGCAAGACCACCATCATCAAGATGCTGATGAACATCTACCCTCCCACCGCGGGCAGCGCAGCGGTGCTGGGCATCGACTCCCGCAAGCTGGCAGGCAAGGCCTTCACGCGCATCGGCTACGTCTCTGAGAACCAGGAGATGCCCGATTGGATGACCGCGGGCGCTATGCTCGACTACTACCGCCCCTTTTATCCCACCTGGGACCGCGCGCTTGAGCAGCAGCTAGTCCGCCAGTTCGATCTGCCGCTTGATCGCAAGCTCAAGCATCTCTCGCGCGGCATGAAGATGAAGGCTGCCTTTGCCAGTTTGCTGGCCTACCGGCCATCGCTCATCGTCCTTGACGAGCCGTTCTCCGGCCTCGATCCCCTGGTGCGCGATGCGCTCATTGAAGGCCTCATCGAGCGCGCCCCTGAAACCACAATCTTTCTCTCTTCGCACGATCTGGCCGAGATTGAAACCTTCTCCAGCCACGTTGGCTATCTGGAGCAAGGCCGGCTGCTCTTCTCCGAAGAGATGACGGTCCTCGCCGACCGCTTCCGCGAAGTGATGGTCACGCTCGACAGCCCGTCGCCGCTGCCAGAGAACCTGCCGCCAACCTGGCTGCAACCGCAGGCCGCCGACTGTGTCTTTCGCTTCGTTCACAGCAGCTTTAACGAGCAGAGTTCTCCGCGCGAACTGGCAGAGAGGTTTCCCACGGCGCGCGACATCTCCTTCGATCCCATGCCGCTGCGCTCCATCTTTCTGGCCGTCGCCAAATCGGGGCGCTCCCGCCCTTCTACGCAGCAAGGTCGCCACTCCGCCAAGGGGAACGCCGCATGAAACAAATCCTGCATATCTTCGCCAAAGATGCCCGCCGCTTTTGGCCCGAGATACTTGTCTCGCTGGCCGTCACCGCCGCGTTCGTTCGGTTTTATCCAAACCAATGGCGGGGGACAGAAGCCGTGGCACTCGGCGCCGGAGTTGGGGCCGTTGCGGGCGGCATATCGCATTTTCTCGCCAATGCTCTGATTGTTCTGATCCCCGTAAGTTGGTGGCTCCTGATTTCGCGCGTCATCCACGGTGAAAGGCTGATTGGCCACACCCAGTTTTGGCTCACGCGACCCTATGAATGGAAGAAATTGTTCGCCGCCAAGATGCTCTTCCTTCTCACATTTCTCTATTTACCCCTCTTTATCGCGCAATGCCTCTTGCTGGCTACAGCTGGTTTTCATCCGCTCGCGTATCTGCCAGGACTGCTCTACAATCTGCTCCTCATCACTGGAATTTTCGTCCTGCCGCTGGTTGCGCTTTCCTCAGTTACCTCGAGCTTTGCCAAAATGACGCTCGTGCTTCTTGGCGCAGCTCTTCTCGTTGCCGGCATCGCCGCGCTAACGACCTACCTACCCTCGCATACCACCGGCAGCGTTGCCAGCCCGGTAGGCGATCGCCTCTCGTTTGTCATCGTGTTCTGCGGGTGCGGCGCGGTCGTTGTGCTGCAATACGCCTTGCGCAAGACCCTGCGCTCGTGGCTGGTGCTGATTGCAATTCCAGTCCTGCTCTGTACCTTGGCAATTGGCGACCCCGACCAGGCGCTGATGAACCGGACCTACCCAAGCCCTGCTTCCAACGTTACAGCGCCGGTTCAGCTCCAATACGTCCCGGATCAGATGCAACATGTATTCACCGACGAAACTCGCGATTCAAATGAACTCGATATCAATATCCCGTTACGGGTGTTCGGGGTTGCGGATGGGTCTCTAGTCATCCCTGAAGCGGTGAAGGTTGCAATCGATGCTCCCGATGGCTCTCATTGGGATTCGCCATGGCAGGCCATCAACAACCAGCGTCTTCTCTCCACTACCAGCGACTCCAACGTCCGTTTCAGGGTCGCACGCGCCGCTTATGACAAGTACAAGTCCATGTCCGTCGCACTGCATCTCACATTTGCGCTTACTCTCACGAAGGCTGAAGCAACAACGCAAGTACCGCTTCCCGCAAGCGACTTTTCCGTTCCAAACTTCGGCGTCTGCACACCACAATCAAGTTGGCTCGATTTTCCTGGGGAATTCACTTCGATCAACTGCAAGGCCGCTTTGCGCCAGCCCAAGCTCACATACGTCAACATACTTTGGTCGCACTCGCGCTGTTTCGGTCCGCAGTTTGAGCCCCCAACGAGAACGCTGGGTGAAGCCTGGACAGGTTCGTTCGACAACGACCCGGCGGAGTTCGGCATCACCTCCGTCTGGCAAATCCCACTCTACTTCTCAAATAACTGGGAAGACCGCCGCCAGGGTTCGGTGCCAGGGCCCCGGCGCATTTGCGTGGGCTCACCAATCACATTTACTCAATACAGCGTCATTGGGCGCACCCAGTTTGATCTGATCCTTCAGGACTTTCATTTACCGGACCTGGCCATTGGAGACCAATACCTGCTGAGGATGAAATGAGCACGCGCTATGAAACAAATCCTGCATATCTTCGCTAAAGACACGCGCCGATTCTGGCCCGAGATTCTCATCTCGCTGGCCATCACTACGGTTTTCATTCGGGTTTACCCAACTGTGTGGCTGCCAACGAATGACTCTGGTCTTTCAATGAGCGCGGTTCACGCCGGCCTGCAGCGATTGGCGTCGGCAATGGTTGTCCTGGTGCCGCTCAGTTGGTGGCTGCTGATCGCTCGTGTCATTCATGCCGAAAGGCTTGTGGGCAGCACCCAGTGGTGGCTCACCCGCCCGTATGAAGGGATGAAGCTGCTCGCCGCCAAGCTGCTGTTCCTTCTCGCATTCCTCTATCTGCCATTCTTCATCGCGCAATGTCTTTTGCTGGTCGAGGCTGGCTTTCATCCGCTCGACTGGCTGCCGGGGCTGCTCTACAATCTCCTTCTCATCACTGCCTATTTCGTTCTGCCGCTCATCGCATTGGCCGCCGTCACTTCCAGCTTTGCCCGCATGACGCTCACGCTGCTTGGCATCTTCCTCGGCTTGGCCTGCCTTTTAGCGTTGGTGCTCTTTGTTCCGATGGAAGGATTCTCCAGCCCCTATCGAGATTTAATCTCTTTTGCACTTTTCTTGATCCTTTGCACGGCTGCTATCGCGGTGCAGTATGCCACGCGCAAGGTTTGGCTTGCGCGTACTCTGCTGATTGCAATTCCTGTCCAGTTCTTTGTGATCGGCGTGACCATCCCCGATAGGGGATGGATCAACAGAACCTATCCCCCGCCGGCCGGTGCAGCTGGGACACATGTTCAACTGGAGTACCGTCCCGATCCGCATATTGCATTCGGGGCCTATTCGGTGCCCGGAGGCAACCGGGTTGGCATCGCCGTTCCCATTCAGGCCTCTGGCATGGCCGAGGGCGACTTGCTTATCCTTGAAAACGTCAAGGCCGCAATTCAAGCGCCTGATGGCTCCAGTTGGACTTCGGATTGGCAGCCTGTCTACCGGTTCAATCACCTTCCTGTCGACAAGAACGTGACCGCGGACTTCAGAATCCCTCGCGCTGTCTACGACAGGTACAAGGCCATGCCGCTCAGCGTCCATCTCACCTATGCAAGCACCATGGCAAGCGCGGTCAAGGTCACGGCGATGTCGCTCCCCACACACGAGGTCTCTGTTCCCGATATTGGCATCTGCTCGACTACGCTGCTTCCAATGGCCTCTACTCGCATGCATGTTGAAATCGACTGCCGGTCGGCGGTGCGGGAGCACCCGCTGACGCATGGCGCCGTGAATTGGTCGAATCCGCTTTGCGGCCCGCCGCCGACCGATCCGAGTCAAAGCACAGTTGACATTGGCTGGCGCGGAGCAATTGACAGCGCCCCCGCGCAATTCGGAATATCCCCCGTCATCACAGAGGCATTTCTTTTTGAGAACAGCTACCAGGATCTGCGGCCGGTGAAGGAACCGGCGATGTGTCCAGGATCGACCGTCACCTTTGCCCAGTACAAGCTGGTAGGCCGCACGCAAACCAGCCTCAACCTTCAAGACTTTCGCCTGCCGGCGATGCGTCGAGCCGAGGTGCGGATAGAGCAGGGCTTTTAGGGCGGCGGCGTATTATCGCTGCTCCCGCCCATTCATCGCCTCGCCGGCGTCTTCGTGGCCGTCCACAATGTAAACCCAGCCGGCCAGCGGGTTCCTCCCGGTGGCCCTGCCGCTGCCCAGATAGGAGTAGTCGAAGCGCAGATCGTCGAACTCGACCGTCGTCCACTGGCGGTTGACGGCTACCTGCGGCGGGTCCATGCCCGCAACCGGCAACTGGCCCACATCGCGCACCACCGCCCACGTGCCCCAGTCCAGATAGACTTGGCCGAGCGGGGTGCGTTTGGCCGCTTCGGTGGTCGCTGTCGCCGGTGGCTTGAAAATTACGTCCTGTCGCGGGTCGCTGTCGATCTCCCCGGTCCAGGTATTGACCTCGGCGGTCTGATAAAACTCCGCAGTCTCAACAATTGCGTGCCAGCGAGACGGGTTGATCGGGTACGGTTCCAGGCCGATGCGCTTCACCGGAGCGGTGGTGAGCTGAGCGTTCTCAACCAGCGCCTGTGCCTGCGCATGTTCCGTCCAGCGCCAGCACCACAACACCACGATTGCAGTCAGCGCAAAGATCGCCCAGCCGCGCCCGCGAAAAGCTGTGCGCCGCGCGCCAATCTCGCTGCCGACCAGTCCCAGCAGCCCCGGAACAAGCAACGCCAGCGCCAACAGCACCCATAGCACCGGCTCGGCGATGAACACGAAACTCCCCGCATACCAGCGCGGATTGAAAGGAAAAAAAGGCCTCACGCCGTAGTTGTTGGTCCAATCGAGCAGCAGATGGCTTAGCGCTGCAATCAGCGCCGTGATGTAAAGCCAGCCCCAGTTCACTGGCTGCGGAGGCGCTTTTATCTTTTGGTTGAGCCCGTTGGCACTTCGCCGTCTTCGGGCTTGCACCCAGCGGTCGAACAGCCAAACCAATCCCACCACGGCCCCAGCCACCACCGGCGCACCAATGAACGTGTGCGTAATGCCGCGATGATGTTTCAGCTCCTCAACCGGCCCCGCCAGCGCCCACAGCACATCGATGTCGGCAGCTTCGGCAGCCAGCACGGCAGCCAGCGTGGCGTAAGCTGTCTTACGGTTCAGTCCGGCTCGGCCAATGCAAGCTCCGACGAGAAAATGGGTGACAGGTTCCATAACGGTCTGCAACCCATACTATCCTGCCGCGCGGCCCCTATAATTCTCCCCATGGGCGAACCGAACAACCCGAACATCTCCCCGGCCGAGCGGGCCGCTGAACTGCGCGCGGAACTGCGCCGCCACGAGCACCTCTATTACGTTCTGGATTCGCCGGAGGTCACCGATGCCCAGTACGACGCACTGATGAACGAACTCAAGCGCATCGAGGCCGCGCACCCGGAACTGCTGACCCCCGACTCACCCACCCAGCGCGTGGGCGGCAAACCGGCGGAGGGATTCAAAAAGGCGGCTCACTCGCGCCCCATGCTCAGTTTGGATAATGCTTATTCCACCGAAGAGCTGGCCGATTGGGACCGCCGTGTGCGCGATCTGGCTGGGCTGCTGCCGGTCGAGTACATGGCTGAGTTCAAGATGGACGGCCTGAGCGTGGCGCTGCGTTATCAACCGGGTCACGATGGTCGCGCGCTGCTCTCCGCAGGAGTGACTCGAGGCGACGGCCAGACCGGCGAGGATATAACCTCGAACATCCGCACCATTCGCAGCGTGCCGCTGACGATTTCAGCCGAAACCCTCAAGAAAGCGGGCTTGCCGCAGGCATTTGAAGTACGCGGCGAGGCAGTCATGCCGGAAGCCGCCTTTCTGCGCCTGAACGAAGAGCGCGAGCAGCAGGGCCTAGCTCCGGCGGTCAATCCACGCAACGCCGCAGCCGGCACGCTGCGCACGCTTGAGCCCAGCATCGTCGCCAATCGCCGCCTGGATCTTTATGCCTATTTCCTGCTGGTCGAAGGCGAATACTGGCCGCAGGGCCAGCGTGCGACCCTCGATGCCCTTGTGGCACTTGGTTTTCGCGTCAATCCCCGCCGCAAGCTGGTTGCATCGGTCGAGGAGATGGTGGAGTTTATCGACCGCGCCGAGGCCGGCCGCGCCACGCTCGGCTACGAGATCGACGGCGTGGTCTTCAAAGTCGACTCGCACGCCACCCAGCAGCGCCTCGGCTACACAGGCCGCGCCCCGCGCTGGGCCATTGCCTACAAATTCACTGCCAAGTCGGGCATCACACAAGTCAACGCCATCACCGTGCAGGTGGGCCGCACCGGCAAGCTCACGCCGGTGGCCGAACTCACTCCAGTCTTCATTGGCGGCACCACGGTGAGCCGCGCCACGCTCCACAACGCGGACTTCATCGAGCGGCTGGGCCTCAAGCTGGGCGACTGGGTGAAGGTCGAGCGCGGCGGCGACGTGATTCCCAAAGTTGTGGAAGTGATCGCGGACAGCGAACATCCCAGGGGAACGAACGAGTTTCAGTTTCCCACTGCGTGTCCCGAGTGCCAGAGTGAAGTCGTCCGCGTTGAGGGCGAAGTGGACTACCGCTGCGTGAATGCCAACTGCCCCGCCAAGCTGCGCGAAAGCCTGCTCCACTTTGGCAGGCGTTCGGTGATGAATATCGAAGGGCTGGGTGATGCGGTGGTGCAGCAGTTGCTCGATCGCGGCCTGGTGCGCGGCGTGGCCGATCTCTACAAGCTTACCGAAGAGCAGTTGGCCGGCCTTGACCGCTTTGCTGAAAAATCCGCGCATGCGCTGATTGAAGAAATTGAAGGTTCGAAGCGCGCCGGTTTGGCACGCGTGCTGATGGGCCTTGGCATTCGCTTTGTGGGCGAACGCACCGCTGAGTTGTTCGCCCAGGAGTTCGGCTCGATGGATGCGCTGGCTGCGGCTACCGCCGAGGAACTGGAGCGCGTGGAGGAAGTTGGCCCGCGCATCTCCCAGGCGATCCTGGAGTTCTTTGCGCAGCCCGCGAACCTAGCTCTGATCGAAAGCCTGAAAGACGCCGGCGTGGATATGACGGCGGAGAAGAAGCAGCGTTCGGCACAGTTGGCGGGATTGACCTTCGTGCTCACCGGTACGCTGCCCACGCTCACCCGCGACGAGGCCAAGGCGAGGATTGAGGCCGCGGGCGGCAAGACTGCCGGGTCCGTGAGCAAGAAAACCAATTATGTGGTGGCGGGCGAAGAAGCCGGTTCCAAGCTGGACAAAGCTCGCGATCTGAAAGTTCCAATCATCGACGAGGCTGGCCTGCTAGCCCTGCTTGAATCCCCGGCTGTGCCGCAATAGACAGCGCGAAAAATGAAAATTACATCAGCCGGAGCGGCGGCGTGCGCTCCTGTCGGGATGCCGCTCAACGGCTCGCATTTGGCGCTCCCGTTCGCGCTCCCACGCGTCCGCGCGCCAGTTGCGCGAGGCAAAGGGAGGTGGCTCGCCGGGCGTCAGCAAGGGCTCCTCTGCTTGTGGCCTCCCCGGCATGGTCACCAGTTCCGGCTGCGCCCTGAGGAGCGGCCGCTTAGGCGGAATCAATGCAAGCGTTTCTGGCAGCGGCGCGGAAGACTCAGCCTTGCCATACGCCGCGTTCGAGGTCAGGCTGGTATCGGTGGCTGCAGCCGGCGCTACCACTTGAGCTTCCTCCGCGATACCCGCCTGCGGCCGAACCGCCCGAGCCAATGTGATGTATTCGTCCACCAGCTTGTGCAGGCAGGTTTGCCCGCACAGATGCTTCATCGCTGGACGGAGACGGATGTTGGCGTTGAATCCGCTCACCCGCAGCTCTCCGCCCTGGTCGTAGGCCACAAACCAGTGGTTGGTCTGCTTCTTCTCCGTTCCGCAGATGTCACACGATATCGCCTGCCGGATCAACGCATTTCCCCCTGTCCGCACAGCTTTTCTGCGGATTGGTCGATTCCGACTCGATCTTCCCGTCTCTTTTGAGGCGGCCCGACCTGGTTGCTCGCAAGCCGCACCGGCAACTCAAGTCGAGAGATCACGGAATCGCCCTGCTCTATTTCATCGCGTATTTGCGGGAATGGGTGAGAGAACAAGCGGAAGAATACTGAATCGGATCAATTCTGGACAGAAAGTCGAACTATCGTACTGAATCGGGACAGAGGTCCGGATTGACTGGAAAATCGGATTGTGAAGAGAACGGGTCTTCGATGGCGCGGAAGCACTCAGACCGTAGTCAGCCTGTCGTGAGCTGCTTTGGCGCGGATCAGAAGGCCGGCAAAATGGGCGCGTGGCGTAACCTGAGCCTGATAATACTTCCAGGATTCCATGCGCTGAAACTCCACCAAAGACGCATCGCTGAACAGTCGGTCGCAAGCCTCGAGGCATTCGCTGGTGGAGCGATAGATGGAGATGTGGTCCACAGGCGCGGTGAGCTCGTTCGCAATCGGCTCGCCGACAATGCACTTCGAGGCAGCCAGATATTCGGTCAGTTTGATTCCGACGGTGCCAAACAATCCCGCGAAGTAGATGCCAATGAGCGGCCTCTTGGCCCATTGAATGAATTGGGGCTGCCGGCATGGCTGCTCGGTGATGAGGTCTGGATAGAGCCTGCGAGAAAACGGTGTGGGTACCACTCCGCCAACGACACGGCTGCCAAACTCGCGCTTGAGCGCGCGCAGAAGCGCGACGCGTCGTTCGTTGACGTCCTCATCGCCGGGAGTTTCCTGCGGGCGCCAGACACGAGTTTGAAACAGGATGGTGTTGTCCACCGGTTGGTCTGGCCGGTACTCAAAGGCCTTCGCCCGGGGCGTGATCAGATAGCGATAAACGTCCCACAGCTTTCTCTTTGTGATTCGTGGCAAGGCGCCTGCAAGTGCGGCAAGCGTGGCGATGGCGCTGCGCCGGGAGTGGCAGGTCATCAACAAACCGTAGGGAATGATCTTATGTTGCAGGGCGGCAATCTGGCGCGAGTTGATGCTTCGCTTTGCATAGACGTCGCACCACTCCAGCAGGGGCATCTCCCACAGGTTGCAGTGGTCGCTCAATTCAATCGCGATCTTCAAGCCGTCCACATCCAGCGCCAGGCTAAGCGGGTTCGTGATCCAATCCACGCGTCGCAGCTTCACTGCCGTACGAGGCTGCTCATACAATCCCGCAAGAGCATGCCCGAGCATAAAGAGGTCAGGGTTCTCGCCGATGAAGCATTCGATCAACCAGCCACCCCCTTTACGCTTTTTGCGGCGCTTCCACTAGTGGAGACTCACACTGTTGTTGGACGTAAGAATGAAGGCAGAGAGTCTCAAACGAACCAATCTGCGGCTGTTTAACGACACTCCGGCCGGGATGTGGGCGCAGCCCCAAAAACGTGGGCTTGCAGGCGCTAGGCTCTCGCTTTGTTTTACTGCCGGGGCGCGAAGTATCCTTTGCGTGCCCTCACCTGGTAGCGCCGATCGTTGCAATAGAGATAGATGGGGCGGAAGGCGCCATCCTGCTTGAAGTCGGCCGGCGTATAGACCAGGGCGTATTGGCTGCGCAGCTCTTCTTCAATGGCCTTAAAGCTGTTGGAAACTTCCTCGACCGAGGGCGGGAAGTACACTTGCCCCCCGGTGGATTCTGATAACTGTTTTAGCACGTCGTCGCCCTTGCCTCGGCTGGGCGTCCAGTTGGTGCTGATGGCATAGATGATGGTCTCGGCCCGCTCGCACTCCTTGATGGCCTCGTCGGGGTGGACGCGGCTCTGGTTGTCGTCGCCGTCTGAGAGCAGCACCATGGCCTTGCGCACGGGTTCGCGATCGCGCGCGCCTTCCAGCAACTTGTCGCGGCAAGCTGTGTAGACGGCATCGAAAAGCGCCGTGCCGCCACCGGGGCGCAGCCGATTTACGCCTGTCTCCAGGTGATCGATATCGTTGGTCCAGTCCTGGGTCACGGTGGGCGTAACATCGAAACCCATCACGAAGGCGCGGTCGCTTTTGGCCTTGAGCACCTGGAGCAGGAACTCGGTGGCCGACTGCTGCTCAAATTGAAAGCGGGAACGAATCGAGGTGCTGGCGTCGATGACGATTCCCACGCGCAACGGCAGATTGATCTGCTGGTGAAAGGACTTCACGCTGGCCGGCGCCTTGTTGTCGTCGAGCAGGGCAAAGTCGCTCTGCTGCAGGTTGGGAATGTAGTGCCCGTGCTTGTCAGTGACCGTGAAGATGAGATTGACTTCGTTCACAACCAGCTTGTAGAGGGGGCCGCCCACATCGGCTCCCTGATCGGCGGGCGCAGGCGCAGGTTGCTGGGAGGCCGGAGTTTGCACGGCCTGCGGTGCGGCGGGCGGCGTTGCCTGGGCTGCCGTGGGCGTCGCCGGAAGTAGAGCCGCTGCGGTTTGCGTCGTCTGGATTGCAGAAGCTTGCACGACTTGGCCTGCCGACGGGGCTGCTGGCGGAGCTGCGGCTTGACAAGCGCGCAGTGTGACCGCCGAAAGAACAACCGCAAGTACGAGGACGATTAGATTTCTGGTCATAGCTCTCTCATTTTAGCAATCGGACCGAAGCTCTGGCATTCGCCCGAATCCGTTCAGTCACGTCCAGGCCGGACGGCGAACTTGCGACCCCTTCGAGCCTGCCCAGGAAACTCTCCAACTCCTCTGGGAGCGGCGCCTCAAGTTGCAGCAATTTCCCCGTCGTGGGGTGAGTAAACTCGAGCTTGGCCGCATGCAGAAAATTCCGTCCCAGCTTCAGCCTTTCCGGCTCCGACTTGCGACGCGCGGCCTTGGAGGTGGCGGCCTGCGAGGCCACCTGATCTGTCAGTTGCCCCGCGCCACCGTAGAGCGAGTCGCCCACGACGGGGTGGCCAATCGACGCCATGTGGACTCGAATCTGATGGGTGCGGCCCGTCTCAATACGCACCCGCACCAGCGTGAACTTGCCAAAGCGATTTTCGAGTCGCCTCACCACCTCATAGTGCGAAACCGCCGAGCGCGCATTGTCCTGCGGCTTTGCGGTCATGCGCGTGCGGCGCATCGGGTCGCGGCCCACCCCGGCGTTGATGGTGCCCTTCTGCCGCTCCACCGCCCCCTGCACCAGCGCGATATAAGTCTTCTTGATCTGGCGGCTGGCGAACATCTCACCCAGGGCCCCATGGACACGGTCGTTCTTGGCCACCACGATCAGGCCGCTGGTGTCCTTGTCCAGCCGGTGAACGATGCCGGGGCGCAGATCGCCCCCGGTGGAAGAAAGCGCTTTGAAGCGGTAGAGCAGCGCATTCACCAGCGTGCCCCGGCTGCGCGCGTCCTCATTCTGGCCTGACCCTGCGTGAACCATCATTCCCGCCGGCTTGTTCACAACCGCCAGGTCGGCGTCCTCAAACACCACGTCCAAAGGAATGTCTTCCGCCGTCGCCTTCAGCGGCGCGGGATGCGGCTCGCCGGTGATGGAGATGCGCTCACCGCCGCGCAGCTTCAGGGAGGCCTTCTCCCGCTCGCCGTTGACCAGCACATCGCCCTGATCCATGAGCATTTGCACACGGGAGCGGCTCACACCTTCTAGTTGCGCGGCGAGATACTGGTCGAGCCGCTGTCCTGCTGCTTCAGCGGGTACTTCAATGGTGCTCGGTTCAGTCATTTGCAGCCTCGTCTTTCATGAGTAACTCACGAAGGATGGGTGCCCCACCTGGGGGCCCCCTGGGCACCGCGTTTTTGTTTTTGCGGCTAGGGTGGGAAACCTTAACCTTCGACCAGCCCCTTGTGTTCCAGCAGAACCAGTCCGCCCGCCAGCACGAACAATACCGCCGCCACCTGCGGCCCGTCCAGCGCGCCGCCCAGCATGGTGCCCCGCCCCACGGGATCGCGCCAAAGCTCCATGATGAAGATAGCCATGCCAGTCGCCAGCAGAAACAGCCCGGCAACATCGCCCTCTTGCCGCCTGGCCGGTAACACCGCCAACAGAAAAGCCGAGAGTGTCAAAAAAGCCAGCGCTGCATAAGCCTGCACAGGATGCAGCGGAATCCCCAGTGGCGTCCCGCTCCAGCGCGCGGCCAGCGGATTGGTATACGTCACAGCCCAGCGAACGTCAGCATCTGTTCCATAACCTGACCCGGCCAGCAACGCGCCGATTTGCTCGAAGGCCAAGCCCAGCGCGATTGGCGCGGCCAGCGCATCAGCCGTAGTGCCCAGCGGCAGCCGCTTCCAGCGCGCATAGAGCAGCGCAGATCCCACGCCCGCCAGCGCGCCCACTGCCCCCAGCAACGGATGATGAACCATCCCCAGCCCCAGCACCCACGAAGGATGCCTGAGCAGATCGTTCCAGTTCAGCGCCACCAGCAGCAGGCGCTGGCCGAGAAGGGCGGCAAACAAGGCCACGATGCAGAGATTCCAGACATGACCGGTATCGACACCCGCGATCCGCGCCGTCCGCTGCGCCAGAAACAGCGCCAGCAACACACCCAGTGCAGCCAGCGCGCCGTAGGCCGGAATGAGAATCGAACCGATGGCTAAGAGGACGGGATGCACGCGGGATGATGCCTAGAGGAAAAGTGTGAGCGGGGCAGGTAATGAATCGCCGAGGCGAAGCGCCAAGCAGATTTGCTCCAGCAGGGAACTCTATCCTGCCTGCGCCGCTACCGGCTGCGCAGGCTCAACCGGAGGAACTCGCTGAGATTGAGGAGCGCGCACCGGAACAGCCGCGCCCGCAGGCATGGGAAGAGGATTGATCACCCGCGGCATGATAGCGCTGTCGCCTACAGCGCTCCGATTCGCGTTGTGAACATAGCGCGTTTGCGAACCAATATTTTCAGCCATAGACGACCTCCGCCCTTAGTATACACCGTACGTTGCCTTAAGATAATCTGTCGCATCCTGCTTGGCGTGATCGAGTTGGACATTCCGCGTTGCCAATCCGTCAGGGAAGTTGCGCTTCTCGGCATCAAGTTGCAACTTGCGAAGCTGATGCAGCCGCTTCATGATCTCCTCGTCTGAATATCGGCCAGAAAATATATATTCCCACTCCAACTGCACGTCTATGAAAAGGTTATCGAGCGTCATGGCAAGCTCGCTGGCCGCCTTATGTTTCTTCGCAAACGGGAAAACATCCTTAAGAGCGTCCGCAACTTGGGAGGCGGCAATGATTGCGCCCCAAACGAATGCATACTCTTTCCAGATTACCCAAGCCGCAATCCCGGCACAGGATGCGATTGCCTTGAGCGCACCAAGCCCTGTCACCCACCGGCCAAGAGAGTCTCTGTAGAGGCGAATATAAGAGGCTGCCACTTTCAGCTCAAACATCTGGTCCCAATAGAGCTTTTGCTGACGATGAAGGTCTGGAACGTTCTCACTCATTTAGCTCGATCTATTCCCTTCTGAGACACTTTCAGCCGACAAACCGCGCCGCGACAAGTGTACTCCAGAAGGTAGAATCCGGCCCGCTGGGCCGTGGACGATGTGCTGGTGAACCCGTCCTAAGACGGTGGAGCTCTCCGCGGTTCATTAGGCATTCCGGACTGGCGGACACGGCACACAGAACCGATTGTCGAGTTGAGCCCCTGTTCATGATTATTGGTTCAACCAGCGTTGATCACCCACCTGCTTTGCAGGCCGGTTTCTATTGCGGATAGTATGAGTCCGCGCTGGAAATTACAAGTCTTGTGCAACAGGCGCGCGTTGTGCTACGTTTTTGGCCCCGCATTTGGGAACCAGCGCCCCACTTGGGCCGCTGGGCCACAGACGCTATTGCCCACCGCCAGGAGCTTTATCAGCCGCTGCTGCCGCAGGCTCAGGCGCGCGATTGCCCATCTCAACCGCACGCGCAATCAGCTTCTTCAGCTTGCCCTCGATATCCGCATCGCCCACGTGCTGGTCCTCCAGCACGCCATCCGCATCGATGGTGAATGTGGCGGGTATGGCTCGAACTCTAAACTGCCTGGAGAGTTGACCGTTGGAGTCGCCATCGCGTGCCTGTAGCCAGGTCATCTCGTTTTTGGAGACAAATTCCTTCCACTTTCCCTTATCGCTATCCAGGCTGATGCTGAGTACCACCAAGGGCTGGCCTTTAAACCTCTTGGCAATGTCGCGCATATGCGGCATCGCCTCAAGGCAGGCCGGGCACCATGTAGCCCAGAAATCGATGAGGACTACCTTGCCTTGAAGGGCATCCATTGAGATGTACTGTCCATCGAGCGTGGTGGTCGAAAAGGGAGGGGCCATGACGGCCCGTGCAAGCTCGACGCGATCCTTGAACCGCTCGGCGCGCTCATGCAGACTGGGGAGCTGGTTATCCTCGAGGAGAAATGCGGCAAACTCAGCTTTGGCCTCCTGATCCTGATGAAGATGCGCGAGCGAAACCCCCATGGAGTAGTGCGCCAAGGCGAGACTTGGCCTCAGGCCTAAGGCTGCCTTTAACTCATTGCAGCTCTCAGCAAAGCAGTGATCGGCCTTGGTGGCGATTCCCAGCTGCTGCAACGCCGATGCCAGTTGAAAATGAACGAGGGCTTTTGCCTCATCGGTTGGAGCCGCAGCGATCCAATCTCGCGCAATATCCGCCGCATCTTGGTATGCGCTATTTTCATATGCCAGGCGATAGGCGCGGTGAAGGCACTCCGTGCAACGGCCGCCGTCCTGCTTGTTGGCTTTGCGATAATTGGCGAGTGCCGCAGCTATGTCATTGTGTTTTTCCCAATCGATTGCTGCTGCAAATGTCTTGATGGCCTTGGGGTCGGTGGGTTCGCCAGGCTTAGGCGCATTTGCACTGGGCGTGGTTGCCGGGCTTACGTCAGACTGGCCGGCCTCAGCCCAATGTGGCCCAAATGAAACTAGCAGCGCGAGCGCGGCAGTTGCGGTCCACTTCCTATTTCCGAAACCCGAGACTTTGAACACGGCTTCCTTCCCAGCATTGAATCGTACCGTCCGATTGGATTGGTCCTACCAAAATGTGTTTCACAAACAGGACGGATACGGAGCCTACGACACCGTCTTCCAGTCTTCCTCGAGCACTTCGTCAAGCAATCCGCTCAAGCTGGCTGCTCGCGCACGGCCCACCTGCGCATCGGCGTTGGCGGCCTGAGACAGCTCATCGGCCAGATTCAACGCGGCCAGCACGGCCACTCGCAGCGAGTCTACGGTGCGGCCCTGCGCGGCTACGGCGCGCATCTTGGCATCCACCTTGGCTGCCAGTTCGCGAATGTGTTCCGCATCCTGGCCCGACAGGTGATAGAGCTGGTCGTAGATCTCGACGGTCACGTAACCCGCTGCATTGCCGCCGCGTTCCTCAGCCATGCCCAACCCTCCCAGCCATTCCCATTACAGCTCCAGCGCGTCGAGCTGCCCAAGCAGCCGTTCTACGCGCTGCTTCACCTGGTCGCGCTCGGCGCGCAGCGCGTTTACCTCGCTCTGCAATTGCTCTGCTAGCGGGGCCTGCTCACGCAGTTGCGCCTCAGCCTTCGCCAGGCGCTCCTCGACCGCCGTCCGCGCCTGCCGCTCCCGCTTCACCATGTTCACGGCGCGCAAAATCTTTTCTTCCAGAGCCGAAAAATCGTTCACGCTCAAAGCCAGCGTTTCCGCTGAGGCAGCCGGTTCGTCAAGCTGCTTTTCTTCCGGCTCGCTGTGTTCCGCTTCCGGCTGGTCTGCGACCTCGGAATTCCAGGCAAATTCAGACATTGAAGCCCCCTCCGCTCAAATGCTCAGCATCCGTGCAAGTATAGCGCCAATCGGGCTGTTTCTTTTCCTATGCCCGCAGCCGTGCGCCCGCTTTGCCAACGGCTTCCACCACTTGCGTCTGAAAGCTCTGCAGCTCTTCCTCGCGCAGGGTGCGATCCGCCGCCTGAAAAGTCGCGCCCATCAGCAGTGAGTACTCGCTCTTGCCCAGCTTCGCATCGCGAAAGACCTCCCGCGCCCGCCAATCCACAAGTTCGGGAATCTGCAACCCGGTCAGCGCGCGGTCAATCTGCTCCCAGCCAATGCTCTCATCCAAAACCAGCGAGAAATCGCGACGCACCGGCTGGAAGCGCGAAATCTCCCGCGCCACCGGCTTGCGCAGAGGCAGCTTGTAAAGCCTGTCCAGATACAACTCGCCCACCAGCACTGACGCTTTTAGCTTGCGGGCGTCGGCCTCGCGTGGATGCAGTTGGCCGAACCAGCCCACCGTTGCGCCCTCCACCGCAACCCGCGCGGCGCGGTAGGGATGCAGCCACTCGGGTGTAAGCCCAGCCTCGGCAGGGAAGCGGTCGAAATAAACAGTCCGCGCCTGGAACCGCGCCAGAAGCTGCTCGACTACGCCCTTCAAGTCATGAAACTCGATGGCTCGCGCGGCGTGCAGCGCTCCCTGCTCAGGCAAACTGCCCACAGCGCCAAAGGCTAAAGCAGGCCGCTCTTCCACGTTGTCCGTGGTGCCGCTAAAGACCGTGCCCAGCTCGAAGAGCCGCACGTCGCTCACGTCGCGATGCAGATTGCCCGCAATCATGCCCAGCATTCCCGGCACCAGCGAAGGCCGCAGCACGCCCGCCTCGTCGCTGAGAGGATTGCCCAGCGGGACGACCAGCCCCGGTTGCGGCGCAGTCAACGCAGCCTCGGCCGCTGAGCAGAAGGTGCTGGCGATCGCCTCATGGAACCCGGCCGCCAGCAGCGCGCGCCGCAGTTCGGATTCTTTCTCTGCCCAGGGCAGAGCGCGCACGCCTTCGCCAAAGGCCGGCAGCGTGTTGGCAAAGCGGTTGTAGCCGTAGACCCGCGCAACTTCTTCGATGAGGTCGATCTCGCGTTCCAGGTCAAGCCGCCAACTAGGCAAGGTAACAAGCCAGGCCGCCTGTTCGCGTTTCGGCTCGTGTCCTAACTCCGCAAACTCCGCTTTCTTTGCTAACTCCGCTAGGTCACACCCAAGCGCCTTCAGCACGCACTCAACCGTCGCCGCGCCGATGCCAGCCTCATCCGCCGTCGCGCCCAGAATGCGGCGCACCTCACGGAGCGCCAGCGCCACCGGCTTGCGGCTCGCCGTCCGAGCCTCGATCACAGGCACTCGCGCATCCACAAGCTCGCCCTCAATCCAGCCGCCATTGGCTAGCAGGATACTGCTCACCAGCGCCAATGCCACCGGCGCTGCATTGAAGTCCGCTCCGCGTTCGAAGCGATGACTGGCGTCGGTATGCAATCCGTGCCGTCGTGCCGTGCGCCGCACAGCCACCGGATCAAACCACGCCGCCTCCACCAGCACGTTCGTGGTTCCCGGCGTAATCATTGTGTCCCAGCCGCCCATCACACCGGCCAGCCCCAGCGGCTTGGCATGGTCGGCCACAATCAGGTCCTCGGGATCGAGAGTGCGCTCCACGCCGTCCAGAGTCTTGAGACGTTCGCCTTTGCGCGCCCGCCGCACCACAATGCCGCCCTCGATTTTGTCCAGGTCGAAGGCATGCGTGGGCTGTCCCATCGCCAGCCAGGCAAAGTTCGTGGCATCCACGGCGTTCGAGATGCGCTTCTGCTCCAGCAGTCCAAAATAGGTGGCAACCTCCGCGCCTGCAAACCAATCGCGCGAATCGCCAATCGCAATGCCGCGCAGCACCCGCGCCGTGAAGCGACCGCAAGCATCTTCGGCCTCGATCCGCACTGAGAAGGGCTTGGCGGCCGTGCGTGCCTCAGGCAAAGAAAAATCGAGCGCCGGCAAAGTCAATCCATAAATCGCCGCCGCCTCGCGCGCCACGCCGTAGTGGTTCATCGCATCCACGCGGTTGGTGGTGATGTCCATCTCGTAGAGAGAGCCATTGCCTGCGCCGGGATCGAAAGCGCCCTCGACGGCAATGCCGCGCAAGGTCAGGTCTTCCGCAAGTTGCGCGTCGTCAACGGGTAGTCCGGGCAGGTAACTACGTAGCCATTTAGTTAGAATCTTCATTGTTGTTTGCCTTGAAGCGAGTTAGCGTGCGCTGCGCGCACATAGCGAGTTAGCAAGTTAGCGGCGTCTATCATCTTCGGGTCAGGGCTCCAGTTTCCCCAGCAGTCCGTTGATGAGTTTTGCGGTTTCTGTAGCCAGTTCAAGCAACTGCTGCGAAGCTTCCTGGCCTATAAACTTCAGACCGCATGCCAATTCATTTTGCGTTTCAAATTCATACAATGATCCACGCGCCGACCCAAGCGATCGCCGCAACTCTGCATCGGTCAGTTTCCCGTGACCCTCTGCGATATGGCTTGCCACCGAAACGGCAGACCGTCTCATCTGCATGCGCAACCCGAAGGTCTCAGCCTTGGGAAACTCCTCCGTCAGCAGATAGACCTGGCGCGCCAACTCCATTGCCTTCTGCCAAACGAGCAAATCACGAAAATGCCGAGTCCTGGGCATAACCGTTCGTTCTTCCAAGTAAGCCGCTAACTTGCTAACTCGCTATGTGCGCGCAGCGCACGCTAACTCGCCGCATTTATCATACAAACTGTCCCAAAAACCGCATATCCCCGGCATAGAACTGTCCAATCTCGCTCACCCCATACTTCATCATCGCAATCCGTTCCACGCCCATTCCAAACGCAAATCCGGAGATTTTCTTCGGGTCGTAACCCGGCTGCTTTTCCGCCGCGAACGCGAACACCGCCGGGTCAACCATGCCGCAGCCCAGCAGTTCGATCCAGCCCGAGTTTTTGCATTTGCGGCAGCCCTTGCCCCCGCAGAAGATGCAACTGATCTGCACATCGGCGCTGGGCTCTGTGAAAGGAAAGAACGACGGAAAGAAGCGCGTCTTCACTGCTGAGCCGAAGAGCGCCTTCATAGCGTGGTCCAGCGTGCCCTTCAGATCGCTGAAGGTGATGTTGGTATCCACGCACAGCCCCTCAACTTGATGGAAGATCGGCGAGTGCGTCGCGTCTGCCGCGTCATTGCGGTGCACCTTGCCCGGAATCACAATCCGCACCGGCGGCGGCTGCGATTCCATGGTTCGCATTTGCACCGGCGAGGTGTGCGTGCGCAGCAAGAGCCGGTCGCGCTGCGGTCGTCGCTCCTGCCCGGCCACCACCAGCGTGTCTTGCGTGTCGCGCGCCGGGTGGCCCGGCGGAAAGTTCATGCACTCGAAGTTGTAGTAGTCGGTCTCGACCTCAGGCCCCACGCCGACCGAGTAGCCCAGCGCCGCAAACACGCTCGTAATCTCGTTCAGCGTGCGTGTGATGGGATGCTCGGCCCCAGTCAGCCGCCGCGTTCCCGGCAGCGTAATGTCGATGGCCTCGGCCGCCAACGCCGCGTCGCCCCAACTCCCATTTTGGCCGGCGCCAAGAGCCGCATCCAGCAGCCCCTCCACCACGGGCTTCAGCGCGTTAAAGCGCAGCCCCAGCGCCTTCTTGGCCTCGGGAGGAGCAGCCTTCAGCCATCGGGCCGACACCTCTTTCAGCCGCCCCTGCTTGGTCCCCAGCCATTTCAGCCGAAAGGCCTCCACAGCCGAGTCGCCACTAAGCGCGGCAGCATCGCCGCGTGCCTGCCGCTCCACCAAGGCAAACGCCTCGTCCAGCGCGGCCTCGTCAAATGCCGTCAGATTGGGTATCTCTTCGTTCATCATGCGTAAACAGCAGGATAAACCATTGATATTCCAAACGCAGAACGGCCCGGAATCCACTGGATTCCGGGCCATTTGACTTGCAGGTAGTAGAAAGGGACTTAGGCCGCCTTCTTCTCCGCGGCCAGAGCCGCATTGGCCTGCTCGACCAATTTGCTAAAGCCGCCGGCGTCCTTCACAGCGATCTCCGCCAGAATCTTGCGATCCAGCTCGATGCCGGCCTTCTTCAGCCCGTTGATGAACTGCGAGTAGCTGGTGTGGTTCAGCTTGGCTGCTGCGGAGATGCGCACGATCCACAGCGAGCGGAACTGGCGCTTCTTCTGTTTGCGGCCGGTGTAGGCGAACTTGAGGCCGCGCTCGACGGCTTCCTGGGCTGCCTGATAGAGCTTCGATTTCGTAAGGAAATAACCGCTTGCTCTCTCAAGAATCTTCTTGCGGCGGTCATGCCGCTTGGTACTGCGTTTTACGCGGGGCATTGGTTCTTCTCCATTTTGCGTTCGGTTATGCGGCTGGAGGCAGGAAGGCCGTCAACGTCAGGCCGGTAAACCTCTTCACTCGCTCTTGCAAGCCTTGATCTCTCGTTTCCTGGGAACAGCCACCCTGAAAAGGCTGCCGTCCGCAAGACCCGGGGGCCGCGCAACGCGTTGGCTGCGGCCCTGAAACGCCGTCTCCGGTCAGGGAGAAGGCGTAGCGATCAGGCGTAAGGAATCATGCGCGCTACCTTCGCGTAGTCGCCGTCTGAAACCAGCAGGGTCCGGCCCAGCTTGCGCTTCACTTTTGGCGATTTCGACGTAAGGATGTGACGCGTCTTCGTCTGGCCACGCTTGATCTTGCCGGTGCCAGTCTTGCTGAAGCGCTTCTTCGCGCCCGTATGGGTCTTCAACTTGGGCATTTTCTTCTCGTTTTGGGCGGGGCTTGTCGCCCCATCACAAGGCCCGTGAGACAGGGAATCCCCTGCCTTCTTGAGGCTTCAACCAGTATACAGGAAAGCTCGATTCGCGGCGATAGGCTGTTGTTGGCCGTGTGGAACCCAAAAACCCACACGCATTCGGTCTTGGCTTCCCATTTCGGCCCTCTGTTTCAATTCCGGCCAGCTCCGGCGAATTTGCCCCGATCCAATCTTGTCTTCAACCTCGACAGGCAGGTAGCGTTAGGCCGTGGCCGTTCTCTCTGTCGATCTCGCGTACAGTCTTTGGCCCAACTTGGGCATCGTTATCCTGGACCGCGTGGATCCAGCGCACTCTCCGGCGCTGGTCCATCCCGGTTCAGGCTTGCCCGGTCCAGCCTTGCCCTTCAAGCCGGTGTTTGCAGGGCCAAATCAACTTGAGTCGGCCCAATCCACCATCGCCTGCGAAATCATCCCCGCCTTCTCTCCCGGTCTCAACGCCGATTTCTCGCCCGGCCCAGCCGGCCCGGTGGACGCGAATATTCTGGCCGGCCGCCTCAACCACCTCTGCGGCGTGCGCGGCATCCGTGTCATGATGCTCGACGGGCCGCAGGCCTGGAAGTCCCGCTCGAACGGCCTGGAGCACGCACGAGTGAGTGAGCGCCAACTCAACCGTGCCGCCAAAACCGGCCTGCCGGGGATGGTCAAGCCTGTTACCTGCCGGCCCTTTGCCGAGTTTTGCCTGGATGTCTACGACGCCCTCTGCCGCCGCGGATGGCGCAGGCTCGCCACGCGCGAGCATCCCGGCTCCGCGTTCGACCAGCATCAAGAGCGGATTCTGGTCGAGAGCTGCCCCTACGCGGCCTGGAAGTCCCTGGGGCTGAAACCGCTGCCCCCCAGGCGTCGGGCCAAAGTGAGCGATCTGGCCGAGGCGTATGCCGCCCTGCGCTCGCTCATCCCCATCACCACCAACCGCCCGCCCAATCATGACCAGTTGCAGGCCATCGTCGCCGGTCTTCCGGGACTGGCTCTCGAAGAGCGCAACACCGCCGCCGCCCGCATCGTCGGCAATCCGCCCCGCCGCGAAGACGGCCACTGGCGCGAAGGGTTTATTGTGCTGCCCGTGCCGCCAACTGACCCTGTCAAGCCTGTCGCGCTGCGATGGCTCCATTAAGGTACAGCCCAGAGCAGTAGCGAACTTGACGCAAAACAGGCAAGCCGCCCAGAGCGGACGGCCTGCCTGTCGTGCATCGAGTAATACGGCCTTACTGCGCTTGCGGAACCGGCGGCCGCGGCGCGGCGGCTGTCGGCGGCGGCGCGGGAGGCTTGGGCTTGGGAGCTTCCTGCTTCTTAGCCGGCGCGATGATAGCGTGCAGGATGGTGCCTTCCATGCGCGGCATGAACTCGACAATCCCGTTGTCCCCAATGTCCTGGATCAGCCGGTTGATGATGGCGTAGCCGAGCTCGCGATGGGCCATTTGCCGGCCGCGGAAACGCAGGCTGGCCTTGACCTTGTCGCCATCCACCAGAAAGCGAACCGCCTGATTCTTCTTGGTCTGGTAGTCGTGGTCGTCCACGGTCACTGAGAACTTGACCTCCTTGACCACGATCACTTTTTGCTTTTTGCGGGCGGCGCGCTCGCTCTTGTCCTTCTCGTAAAGGAAGCGCCCGTAGTCCTGGATGCGGCAAACTGGGGGAATCGCGCTGGGCGAGACCTCAACCAGATCAAGGCCGCGCTCGCGGGCGATTCTCAGCGCCTCAAAGGGCGCCAGGATGCCCATTTGTTCGCCATTTTCGTCGATAACGCGGATTTCACGCGCGCGAATTCGATCGTTGATGCGGATAAAGGACTTAGCGGAACGTTTGTCGAGTGCGATGGTACTCCTCCAAAAGTCGTCTATGCCCGCTCTCCGGGGTTTGCCGGAGTCGTCGCGGGCACACGGACGCACACTGAGTATAGCATTGGCTTGGCTTCGCCGAACAAAGGGTTTATGTAGGGTTCGAGGCCGCTGCCACGAGCGTCCCTTCAGAGGTCAGACCGGTCACCCGTATGCGCACCAGCCGATTGGCTGGCAGCTTGCTTTGAAGCTCAACCGGCAGGAAATTTTCCGTCAGCGCAGCGGTGCAGCCTCGCCCAGCCAGCGCCGCCGGCGTGTGCAGCGTGATAGCATCCAGCTCCCGCCCCACAAACCACCTTCGGTGCGTCTCACATCTTTTTGCCGCTAAAACTCGCAGAACCGCCATCCGCTCCTCCACCAACTCGGCTTGAACCGGCCGCTCGGCGTGCAGCGCCCTTGCGCGCGTGCCGGGCCGCGGCGAAAACGGAAACAGGTGCAGATAGCCGAAAGGCAGTGTGCGCACCATCTCCAGCGTCTCGGTGAACTCGCTGTCCGTCTCGCCTGGGAAGCCCACCATCACATCCGCGCCCAGGGTCAGCCCCGGCCCGGCGGCGCGCAGGAGCGCCGTAACCTTTTCGGCATAATGCCAAGGACGATAGCGCCGGTGCATGCGCCTGAGCACGGCATCCGAGCCGGATTGCAGCGGCAGATGCGCATGCCGCGCCAGCCGCGTGCCGCCAAACTCCGCCATCAGCACGATTAGCTCTTCATTCCAATCCATGGGCTCAATAGAGCTGAGCCGAAGCCGTGGCAGACCGGTCTGCTCCAGAATCTGGCGAACAAGTTGCGCCAACGTTGGTCTGCCTGCGCCTTCACCTGTTAGATCCCGTCCCCATCGTCCAAGGTTGATTCCGGAGATCACAAGTTCGTTGCCCCCCGCAGCCACGAACCCTTCCACCTGCTTGAGAACGGCTGCCGCGGCAAGACTTCTCGATGCGCCACGGGTCTGGGGAATGACGCAAAACGTGCATCGGTTGCCGCACCCTTCCTGAATCTTCAGGTTCGGCCTGGTCTGCATCCCCGGCACAAGCTGCGCCTCCTCAAGAAAAGAGTGAGCAAAGCGGTCGTCCGCCCAGATGGGCGCATGGCCGGCCACTTTCCCGCCCGCCAACAGCGACTGCACGCTCACCAAGCCGGTCAGGCCCAGAGCAATCTCCGGGGTCAACGCTTTGTGGCTGTTGCCCACCACGGCAGCCACGCCCGATATTCCCGCCAGTTCTTCGGGCGCGCGCTGCGCATAGCAGCCGGTAACGACGATTCGCGCCTCGGGGTTTATGCGGTGCGCGCGGCGGATGAAGGCACGCGCTGCCCGGTCCGCTTCCGCTGTAACACTGCATGTATTCACAACAACCACATCGGCCGCCGAGGGCAACCGTTCGCAGAGCCCGGCGGCGCGCAGGCGGTCGCTGACGGCCTCGCCATCCGCGCGGGCGGCCCTGCAACCGAAATGCTCAACGTGGAAGGTGGACGGCATGAATTCAGTTTATGGATCCGGCCCCGTTGGAATGCAACTGCGAAGCCCTCCCCGCCGCGAAAAATCGCTTTGCCGCAAGATTCCGGTATACTGTGGACTGACCACTTTAAACAACGGGCTATTTGTTCAAACATGGAAACCTTTGCCACAGCCAGCCTGTCAGCACCAATGCCCGCCGTCTCAAACGGCGGCACGCGGCATATTCTGAGTTTCACCTACTTCACGTTAGTCTGCTATTTTTCGATAGGTCTTCCGCTCGCCGTTCTGCCACCGTACGTACACTACCGCATGGGTTATAGCGCAGCGTTGGCTGGTCTGGTCATCAGCATCCAGTACATTGCTACCCTGCTCAGCCGCCCGTGGGCCGGGCGCATCTCTGACCGCGCCGGGGCGAAGGTTTCCGTGATGTGGGGCATGGGCGCCTGTACCGCCAGTGGCGCGCTTCTGGTGGCCGCAGCCGCCAGCCTGCACCTTGCTCCGCTCCACTCCCGAACCGTGTTCAGCCTCTCGCTGCTGATTGCCAGCCGCCTGGTGCTGGGCGTTGGAGAGAGCCTCGGCTCTACCGGTTCAACGCTCTGGGGCATCACCAGCGCCGGTCCCGAGCACACAGCAAAGGTTATCTCGTATAACGGCATCAGCACCTACGGTGGCATGGCGCTGGGCGCGCCACTCGGCGTGATGCTCGACCGTAACTGGGGCCTGGCCTCGCTGGGCCTGCTGACCATGCTGATTGGCGCGGTCAGCCTCGCACTGGTCCTGCGCAAGAGTACGGTTCGTACCTTGCCTGGCGAGCATCTTCCTTTCAGCAGCGTGCTCTACCGCGTGGCGCCTCACGGCATGGGCCTGGCTCTGGGCGGAATCGGATACAGCACCCTGGCTACCTTTGTCACGCTTTTCTATACCAGCCGCCACTGGGACGGCGCAGCGCTTTGCCTCACTGCATTTGGCGGGGGCTTTATTCTGGCGCGGCTGCTGTTTATCCAAACCATCGATCGCTTTGGCGGGTTCAACATGGGCGTGGTCTGCCTTGCGGTGGAATCCGTCGGCATGTTTCTGCTATGGCAAGCCATTGCGCCGTGGATGGCCTTCACTGGCGCTGCTTTGGCAGGCCTCGGCTTTTCGCTGGTCTTTCCCTGCTTTGGCGTTGAAGCCGTGAAGCGTGTAACCGAAAACAGCCGTGGTACCGCGTTCGGAGTCTACACCGCTTTTGCTGACGTTTCCTTTTTCCTCACGGGCCCCCTGGCCGGCACGGTGATCGGGGTCTATGGCTATTCCAGCGTCTTTCTCTTCGGGCTGGTCAGCGTGCTGGCCGCGCTGGGAATCGCCATCGTGATGAGGCAGATGCAGGGCAGGGAAGCACAAACCTCACAAGCTATGAGCGGTCGCTTCCGGCTCCCGCTGGATTGAGAGCAGACGCAAAACCGGGCTGGCTTGGCAAACCTGCGCCGAGCCAGCCCCGTTTTCGACTCGTCAATGAGTTTGGGAACTCAGGCCTTGAGCTTGCGCCTCAACATGCCAGCAAACCCCACCAAGCCGCTGCCCAGCAGCAGAATGCTCGACGGCTCCGGCGTGGCTTCCGTTCCGAAGGAGAAGTCAGCCACATCGAGACCGGTAGTGCCAGGAATGGTGATGTCCACGGAGGTGATGCCTCCCGGTGCAGTCACTCCGAAGAACTGAAGGTTCGGAACCCCCGCGACGTCCGTGACCGTTTGCACCGATCCGTCTGAGAGCGTGATTGTCGCAGGAAAGCCAGTTCCAAGGCTACCAAAGTCGAAACCCAGAGCCGTAACTGAGGCCGACGGAGTAATCAAAAAATCGCCTGGGTAATTAAGGGACTCCGGCTGCGCAGAAATCACCGCGACGGGGTAACCGTAGTCATAGCCGGCTGCAATCACGAAAAAGACGTTGCTGGTGCCCGCCGGTCCGATGGCGAAGTTCACGCCTCCCACGGCGATGGAGGTTCCCGGCCCAATGCCTGGTTCTATAAGGGGGTTCGCGATGCCCTCGAAGTTGATCGTCGTGGGGCTGCCGGAAAGGGCTGCTGCCCAGGCAGGCTCGCTCAAGTAAAAACTGTCGGCTCGCGCGGCGCAACTCGCCGCGAGTAAAGCTACTAGACCACAAAGCAGGTAACGCTTCATCGATATCCCCTCTATTACGCGGAATTCCCCGCAAAGACGCAGATCGATCATACGCGCAATCCTTCTGCCGGGTCTGTCTTTCTGAACACTTCTATGCGAACAGGATTCGTTTATGCGGCCGTTGGTCCCTCCGCGCCAGGCGCGCCCCCGCTTACGGCAGGTTGAGAAAACGCGCAACTCTTTGCATTGAAAGGGGAAAATTGCCCTTGATCGATGGCCGCCTTATGTGGGAGCAGCGGCGGAGGCGCCTCACCGGCAGCGATCCCGATGCTCGCATGTTTTCTTGAATTCCTCCAGAAAGCGCCAAAACGCGACAACGGCCACCCCGAAGGGTGGCCGTTGTCATTGCTGCTGTTCGATGAGCCGAGGTTACCGCTCGGTCTTCCGCCAGTTGATGAGATCGCCAAGAGTTGTGGTCGAGCTGGAGACGGGGGCCTTGTGGGCCTCCTTCTTGTAGGTCTCGACTTGTGCGCGGCTGGCCTCGTGGCCCACTGCGCGCAGGCTCAAGCCCACCTTCTTCTCTTCCACGTTGATCTTGATGATCTTGAACTCGTGCTCCAGGCCTGTTTCCAGCTTGGATCCGCCGCCCTCGTCGCCAGCCTCGGAGATGTGGCAAAGACCCTCCACGCCCTCCGCGATCTCGACAAATGCGCCGAACTGCGCTGTCCGCAGCACCTTGCCGTGGACCACGTCGCCCACGCGGTGCGCGGCAAAGAAGCTCTCCCAGACGTCGGGCTGCAACTGCTTGATGCCCAGGCTCAGGCGGCGGTTCTGCGGCTCAACGCCGAGAACAACTGCCTTAACCTTTTCGCCCTTCTTCACCACCTCGGAAGGATGCTTGACGCGCTTCGTCCACGAGAGATTAGACACGTGAACCAGGCCGTCGATGCCGTCTTCAATCTCAATGAAGGCGCCAAAGTCGGTGAGGTTGCGCACGCGTCCCTCGACGATGGTCCCGGCCGGATAGCGCTCGGTCAGGTTCTCCCAGGGGTTGTCGAGCAACTGCTTCATGCCCAGCGAGATGCGGCGATCCGCCGGATTCACGCTGAGGACAACCGTCTCGACTTCGTCGCCCGGCTTGACCAGCTTGGAGGGGTGCTTGAGGCGCTTGGACCAGGTCATCTCAGAGAGGTGAACCAGCCCTTCGATGCCTTGCTCGAGCTCAACAAACGCGCCGTAGTCGGTGACAGAGAGGACGCGCCCATGCACATGCGCGCCCACCGGGTAACGCTCGGTTGCGTCGAGCCACGGATCGGGAGTGAGCTGCTTGAAGCCCAGGGAAACGCGCTGCTTGTCCTTGTCGAACTTGAGCACCTTCACCTGGATCTCATCGCCCACATTGACCAGATCGCGCGGGTGCGTGAGCCGGCCCCAGCTCATATCGGTAATGTGCAGCAGGCCGTCGATACCGCCCATATCCACAAACGCGCCGTAGTCGGTGAGGTTCTTCACCGTGCCGGTGAGCACGGCGCCCTCGCCCAACTGCTCCAACGTTCCGGAGCGCTTGGCCGTCTGCTCTTCTTCCAGAATTTCCTTGCGGCTTACCACCACGTTGCCGCGCTTCTTGTTCAGCTTGATGACGCGGACTTCAATCTGCTGTCCGAGATAGCCGTCCAGGTTCCGCACCGGCCGAATCTCAAGCTGCGAGCCGGGCAAGAATGCCTTGAGCCCGATGTCCACGGTGAGCCCGCCCTTGACGCGGCTGACCACGGTTCCCATCACGGGCGTCTTGTCGGCCGCGGCCTTCTCGATCACGTCCCATATCCGCAGGCGCTGCGCCCGCTCGTAGCTCGCCAGGTAGCCGCCTTCCGGCTCCTCGCGCTCAATCACAACGTCGATGGCGTCGCCCGGCTGGAACTTTACCGCTCCGGTGTGATCCAGAACCTGCTCCAGGGGCACCAGCCCCTCGGACTTCAGGCCCACATCGATCACAAGATGTTTATCCGTTGCCTTGATCACGGTACCGGAGACAACTTTGTCGCCGTAGGCTTCAACAGCAGCCGCTTCGGCTGCCTGTTCGCGTTCAAATGCCGCCAAAGCGGCAGAGAAATCGTCGGCGGCATCGTGCGCGTGCGCTTCGTGTGTCGGCGGTTCGGCATCCGTCGCCGTTGAGGCAACTTCCGCTAAAGGCGGGGCCTTGGCTTCAGGCTCGGTTAAGGCATCGGCGTCCAGCGTGGCCAATTCATGGTCTGCAACGGCAACTTCGGCGGTTTCAGTGTTGGACGTGGATTCGTACGGCGGCTGCTCAAGCTCCGTCGCAGGCTCTAGTGTGGGTGTTTCCAATTCGGTGTTCAGGGTTATGCTCTCGGTTTCGGGATTGAGGACGTTTGGCATCGCTGCGGCTCCGGAATTCCTTGCTCCCGCGACGGATAGTGCTTGCCGCTGGGGGTGGCTCTCTCGCAGCGATTGCCGCCGGCGGAGAGACCTTGTGACCATATCCCTGCCAGCCCGTCGTATACCTGTGACGAGATTGTCTCCCTCAGGGACAGTCCCTCCAGCCAATATTTGGCCGGGAGTAGAACCGACTGGTCTCCGTGGGAAACACCCGGCAGGCAACGGCTTGCTGAAGGGCGGCCGCAACTTGCTGCTGGAATCCGCGCAGCAAGCTACGCTCACAAGTGTAGCAACCTCAGCTTTACCGCGTCAATCAAACAAGTTGGTCAGCAGAGCTGCAAGCCGTTTTGCAACAGCAAATTCACATGCGGCGCGCCCCGCTCAATCGGCTTGCTCAATCGAGTTGCGGTCCAGTTCGTTGGCCTTGGAGTCCAGGTGCCGGGGGCGGGGAATGGCCGGGAACCCGCTTTACCCGAAGCCCTCTATACTGATCGAGATATTGATTGAGGCGGAAATCTTTCGATGGATCATCTCTGGACCCCCTGGCGCTATGCCTATGTCACCTCGGCAGATACCGCGGCGCGCCCCGGCGTTCCCGCGCCTCTCGCCGCCTGGCCAGGCGACCTGGGCTGCGTCTTTTGCAACCTCATCGCGTCTGTCGATTTCGCCATTGCCAACGGCATGAGCCGGGATGAAGCCGAGTCTGCCGGCGGACTGATCCTGCGCGGCAAGCACTGCTTTATCTGCCTGAATGCATTTCCCTACACCTCAGGCCATTTGATGGCGATGCCTTACGCCCACCTCGACCGCCTCGCCGTGCTACCCACCGAGACGGCCCATGAGCTGATTGAACTGGCGCAACGGGCGGAGCAGGTTCTCCAAAACCTCTACCGGCCGCACGGCTTCAATTTTGGATTAAATATTGGCAAAGCCGGCGGTGCGGGCGTTGCGGGGCACTTGCATCTCCATGCGCTGCCGCGCTGGGCCGGCGACACCAACTTCATGACGACAGTCGGCGAAACGCGCATTCTGCCGGAAGATTTGGAAACAACCTGGAAGCGCATGCGGGCGGCGTTCGAGAGCTAATGTTTTCAGTTGAACGTGTCGACCACGTGCGTATTTGGATTGATCGCTAGCCTGAAATGATTCCTTCCTCATTGCACGGGACAACGGAAAGAACAGCTGCGGATTTGCATTCAAACTTCGCCTGCAATCCGCAATGAGGCTCGATCTCGACCAGTAATTTCGCTGGCCAAAACTTCCCTTCCGAGTCCCATTTTTCTGGTACTCTGTCGAACACGATTTCCATGATTTCATTCTGATAACTGAAGTTCGACAACTGTAGATTCTCCACATTCTTGAATTGGAGCTTGGCGAGCATATATTTGGTTTCCGCCAAACGAACAATGAGGTCGAGGGTCGGTGAATCACTGCCCGGTTGCCATGGGGAGCCGTCGGAGCGATCCAACTCCAAACTCAACACTGCGGCGTCATCGAATATCGGCCAAAAACCTATAGCTTCCGTGAGCATGCAGCTGTTCTCGATGAACGGAGATGGGTCGAACCAATCTTCTTCCCCGGTTTCTTCCATATGTTCTCCCTGTCCTTGGCCTGTAATTTCGATGTGATGAACGGGAACTACCCGATCTATTCAATCGGTTACTCGACACTCTCTGCTTCGGCCGCCAGCGCCAGCCCCGGCTCTTCATCGCCCGCGGCATCAAGCAGCCCTCGGGGCATTTGCTTGCTTGTTCTTATCCCCAGTTGCTTCAGCAGCTCTACCTGCCGAATCAGATTCCCGCGTCCTTCACTCAGCTTCTTCATGGCACTGCTATAACTCTGGTCGGCTCCGCGCAAGCTCTTGCCCACAGCCTCAAGATCGCTGACAAAGTTGACAAACTTGTCGTATAACTCGGCTCCGCGATTCATCACATCCTGCACGCTGCGGGCCTGCAGCTCCTGCTGCCACAAGTTATCCACGATGCGAATAACGAAGAGCAGTGTGGTCGGCCCCACCAGTAGGACTTCCTTCTCGTACGCGTAGCGCCACAGCCCCTCGTCCTCATGCAGCGCCACCAGAAACGCCGGCTCGATGGGCACAAACATCACGACAAAGTCCGGCGTCTCCAGCGCGGCCAGCTTGTGATACCGCCGCGTTGCCAGTTCATCCACATGACTCCTCATGCTGGCTAAGTGCCGCCTGACCGCGGTTTTGCGTTCCTCTTCCGTTGCGGCATTCGCCGAATCGGTGTAGGCGTTCAACGAGACCTTGGAGTCGATTACCAGATGCCGGCCGCCAGGCAGGTTCACGATGACGTCCGGCCGCGACTTTCTCTGCCGAGCCTCTCCCAGTCCGTCAGGCCCATCGCCAGCCGCGTCAAACGTCTCCTGCACGCGGAACTGTTCGCCCTCGCGCAAGCCCGCCTTCTCCAGCAGATTGCGCACAATCAGCTCGCCCCAGTCGCCTTGCGCCTTCGATGAGCCGCGCAGCGCCTTGGTCAGGTTCCGCGCCTCCTCGCTCAACTGCTGATTCAATCCACCCAAAGTCCCGATCAGCGTCTCCAGCTTGGTGACGCCTTTGGTGGAGTCGGTCTGTGCTTCCTCGACTTTTTTACGGAACTCTTCGATTTGCGTCTTGAGCGGCGTCAGCAGGGTTCCAAGTTCCTTTTGGCTGCCCTCGGAAAAGCTCTTCGATTTTTTCTCAAGAATCTCTCCGGCCAGAGCCTCGAACTGATGGGCCAATGCCTGCTTGGCGTTGTCCAGGATGGCCAGTTTCTCCGCCAGGCTCTGACGTTCGTTGCGCAAGTCTGCCTCTAGCTGACTGATGCGCGCCGCCTGCGCGGGCTCCGCGTCTGCCTTGGCGCTCAGCTCCTTGCGGAGCGCGTTTCGCTCTTCTTCCATGCGGCCCACGGCAAGTTGCCGCTCGCTGGCGAGCGCCTCAAAGCTGGCCCTCGACTCGGACTCAGCCTTTGAACGATCGAGCGCATCCTTAGTCACGGACAACTCTGTCAGCAATTCCAGATTGTGCTGCTCCAGCAGCCTTTTTTCAGCTTTTGTCGAGCTGCTCTTCAGCCAAAAGCCGAGTGCGCCCCCGGCAATCGCCGCCAGTAGAAACCAAACCGTCTGCATCGTTACCCCTCTTCGCCTAATGTACGCCGTCCCGCTGTGCATTTGGCGCCAATTTCAGACCGTCTTCCGTTCTCTGTTCCCTAATCCCTAACCACTAGCCTCTAGTCCCTAGTTCCCCTAGTCCCTAGTCCCTGCTGCCCCCACCTTTACACACCCCGACCTGCCCGGTAGACTTGAAGTTTCGGGGCCATGCGCATTTTTTTGGCGTAGTGGTTGTGTTCCCATGCCACGAGCCGGTATGGTAGGCAAGCGGAACCTGAACGAACTTCATGCCCGGACAGATTCTTGAGTCCCAAAAAATTATGAGGAGAAACACGCATGGCCGTTGAAGAGAAAGTCAAGCAGATCATCGTCGAGCAGCTACAGGTGGATGAAGCCGAGGTGACCCCCGGCGCCAGCTTCCAGGAGGATCTGGGCGCGGATTCCCTCGACGTGGTCGAACTGGTAATGCAGTTTGAAGAGGCCTTCGATCTGGAGATCCCCGACGAAGACGCCGAGAAGATCAAGACCGTCAAAGACGCTGTCGAGTACATCGAGAAGAACGCGAAAGGCAGCAAGTAGCCCTTGTCCAATCCGTCCCGCAGAGTCGTTATCACCGGACTCGGTCTGGTGTGCGGTGTGGGTAACACCGCTCCCGAGGTCTGGCGGCAGCTGCTTGCCGGGGCCAGTGGCATGGGGCCTATTCAGGGCTTCGACACCACCGGCTTCCCGGTCACGTTGGCTGCCGAGGTCAAGAACTTTGACCCGCTGGATTTTCTGGACAAAAAGGAAGCGCGCAAGATGGGGCGCTTCATTCATTTCGCCTTCGCTGCTACCCAGGAGGCCATTGCCCAGTCCGGCCTCCAGATCACCCCGGAGATTGCCGACCGGGTGGGGGTCTTTATCGGCTCTGGCATCGGCGGATTTGAGATCATCGAGCGCGAGCACACCAATCTGCTCAACGGCGGCCCGCGCAAGATCTCGCCCTTCTTCATTCCCGCTGTCATCGTGAATATGGCGGCTGGGCAAATCAGCATCCGCTACGGCGCAAAAGGGCCTATTTCGGCCACGGCCACGGCCTGCGCCACCTCTGCCAACTCCATTGGCGACTCGGCGCGCATGATCATGCACGGCGACGCCGACGTGATGATTGCAGGCGGCGCGGAGGCCTCGGTTACGCCTCTGTCTGTCGGCGGTTTTGCCGCCATGCGCGCGCTCTCCACCCGCAACGACGAGCCCACACGCGCAAGCCGGCCCTTTGACAAAGACCGCGACGGCTTTGTCATCGGGGAAGGCGCGGGCATTCTCATCCTTGAGGAACTCGAGTTCGCCAAGGCACGCGGCGCAAAGATTCTGGCCGAGATCATCGGCTACGGCATGAGCGCAGACGCCTATCACATGACAGGTATCGCACCTGAGGGCCAGGGCGCACAGCGTGCCATGAGAAACGCCCTGAACGACGCCGGCATCCAACCGGAAGAGGTTGGCTACGTGAACGCCCACGCCACCTCGACCCCAGCCGGCGACGGCAACGAATCGCGGGCCATTGAGCTGGTTTTTGGCGAACACGCCCTCAGCCACAAGCTCAAGATCAGCGGCACCAAGTCCATGACCGGCCACCTGCTGGGCGGCGCGGGCGGGCTTGAGGCCGGCATCTCTGTACTGGCGCTGGTTAACCAGGAGCTTCCGCCCACTATCAATCTTGAAAACGTGGACCCCACGTGCGTGCTGGACTATGTGCCGAACAAGCCGGTCAAGCATAGCTTCAACGTGGCCCTGTCAAATTCCTTCGGCTTCGGCGGCATCAACGCCACGCTCATCATGCGTGGCTGGAACCAGTAAGTCGGCCAGGCCCAGCCAATCGGAACCGCCAATATTCGGAACTACGAAGCTTTCAAAAATCAACGGCGCGAATCTCATCCGATTCGCGCCGTTCGCATTTTCAAGCACCCGCGCAGCTACCCCGCTCCGAGATGTGCCCGCATCGCCAGCACGCCTAGCGCGCATCCCGCCGCGCTGGCGGTTGACAGGAAGTTCACGGCATCGTTGTTAAGCCAGCCCCGGCGTTCAAGCGTTGCGCCAAGCAGGCTGTCGAAGAAGAGTCCAAACAACCCGCCAGCGCAAGCGATCCAGAACATCGCAAAGTCCCCGCGCAGGGCCAGAGTTCCGGCGAGGGCGACAATGGCCGCTGCGGCCCCGCCCGCCAGCGTGCCAACCAGGCTGACAGCGCCGTCCGTGCCTGGTTCGACTCGGCGCAGGGTGGTGATCATGAGCGGCTGGCCGCCGAAAACCTGGCCGATCTCAGAGGAAACCGTGTCAGCGGCGGCTTCAGCCAGCGCCGCCAGCCCAACGGCAAACAGGGGCATCGGTGAGAGCGGAATGCGCACGAACCAATGTGCCCGACCCAGCCACGATTGCGCGAATTCGCTGGACACAATGGCGGCCACGCCCAGATTGGCAGCGACTTGATATTCGGACCGGCCTCGCTTCCCTTCCGCCGTGCCCAGCCGCTCTTTCTGCTCCCGGCCCAGCCGAGTGGCCATCCAGGCAAGCAGAGAGACCGCCAGCACCGGGATCAGCGCCGTTTGCCAGGGTTGATAAGGAAACGTTGTTGTGGCAAACATCAGGCTGGCGGTGAGCACCGCGCCGGTGGCCGCTCCCGCCGGCGTGGCCGCGCGCAGCTTGAGCACCACAAGGCCGAGCAGGAAGCTCAGGCCCACAGTCACGAGCGCCACCGGCATCATCTGCGTCGCCCACCAGTGGGTCTGAAGCACCAAGCCGGCGCCCGCAAAAGGGAGCACCAGGAGCAGGACGAGTTTTGATTGCCACCGTAGCTTCATCCGGGCCACGCTTCATCGTAACCCTGGAAGGAGCGACTGAGGGTTGAGGTTACTACCCATTTCGGAAAGAACTCGAAATGGATAGGGCGCCCAGCGCGTGCGGCCTTTGCACGGGACAGCCTGAAGTGAATCGGTTTACACTTGGCATCGCAGCATTTTCTTATCTGCTTGCCTCACCCGCGGAGTATTTCATGCAAAGGTTGTCAGCCGTCCTTGCCGTTTTTGCCGGAATCGCCCTCACTGGCGCCAGTGGTCTGGCCCAAACACCGAGCCAGAGGCTCGAACTCGACCACAAGGGCGAGACCATTGTGCTGGAGCCGTATGCGCCGAATATCCTGCGTGTGACGCTCAGCCTGAAGCGCGAACCTGCGCTGGCTGGGCCGGGTTATGGAATGGTGGCCGCGCCGGCCGGCGCGGGCTGGAGCGCAACGCAGACTGCGCGAGCCGATATCTACGTGTCGCCGCGGATTGTCGCCATCATCGACAAGGATCTTCCTCCAGTCCATCCGCCGCAGCAAACTGAGGTGGACATTAAGAAGTACTTCAACGGCTCCACTCCCGGCGCGCACATCACCCTGAGCACGCCCCAGGGCAAGAAGCTGCTTGAGCTCACGGGGTGGTCTCAGTCTGTGCCCAATCACAAAGACGGTACGGCGTCGGTGGCCCATGACCGCCGCGCCACGGACCCCGATTTCTATGGGGTGGGGGCGACCTTTGCCTCGCCCGACGACGAGCATTACTACGGCCTGGGCCAGAACCACGAGGGATTTCTCGACCATCGCGGCCATCCGGTGCGCTGCTGGGCAGATTACACGGCTCCGGCCGCTCCCAGCTTCTGCGTGCCGTTCTTGGTCACCAACAAAGGCTACGGCCTGCTGTGGGACAACCCGTCGAAGACCACCATCGAGCCCGGCTTCAACGAGCAGACCCGGTGGACATCGGAAGTGGGCGACCGGGTCTCGTTTTTTGTGATAGCTGGCGACACCACGGACGAGATCTATGCCGGCTACCGGCTGCTGACCGGCCCCACGCACATGCTGCCCAAGGCCGCCTATGGCTACATCCAATGCAAGCAGCGCTATGCCAGCCAGAAAGAAGTTCTGGATGTGGCGCAGGGCTACCGCGACCGCCATCTGCCGGCCGATGTGATGGTGGTGGACTGGTTCTATTTCACCAAGATGGGCCAGTTCGATATGGACCCGAAGTTCTGGCCCGATCCGGCGGCCATGAACAAGCAGCTTCATGCGATGGGCTTTGAGACCATGATCAGCGTCTGGCCGCGGTTTGTGCCGGAGGATCGCTATTACGCCGAATTGCTAAAGAAGGGTTGGCTGATTCATCAGGCCGACGGTACGCCCATTGACGGGCAGCCCTACGACCGTGCCGGGTCAGACATCGATACGACCAACCCCGAGGCAGCTGCGTGGTACTGGAAGACCATCCATGACAATATCCTGAGCAAGGGCTTCGATTCTCTGTGGGCGGATGAGACCGAGCCTGACCTGCCTCCAAATGGCTCCTACCTGCACATTGGCCCGGGCACGCAGTACTTCAATGTCTATCCACTCTTCCACACCAAAGCGCTTTACGACGGTTTCCGCAAGGACGAGCCGGGTCGTCGCGCGCTGATCCTCTCTCGCGACGCCTACACAGGCGCGCAGAGCAACGGCGCCATCTTCTGGTCATCGGACATTTATCCCACCTGGGACACGCTGCGCAGGCAGATTCCGACCGGTCTTGATTTCGCCGCTTCGGGATTCGCATACTGGTCAAACGACACCGGCGGCTGGCAGTATCTGCCCGAGCAGCACCACCCGGCCCATCCGCCGCTGCTCGACCCCTCGGACGCGCGCGCCAACGTGGGCGGATACGACGACTACCCGGAGCTTTACACCCGCTGGTTCCAGTACGCGACATTCCTGCCCATCTTCCGCGCCCACGGCAGCCGGGTTGCCAATGAAGTGTGGTCCTATGGCAAGCAGGCTGAGCCCATTCTGGAAAAGTACCTGCGCCTGCGTTACGAGCTCATGCCCTATATCTATTCGCTGGGCTACAAAACCTGGCAGACTGGCGCTCCCTTTATGCGCGCGCTGCCGATGGATTTCCCCAACGATCCCAAGGTGGCCGACCTGCGCGACGAATATATGTTCGGTCCTGCCTTTCTGGTGGCGCCGGTCACGGAACAGGGCGCGACCAGCCGGGAGGTCTATCTACCGGCGGGGGCCGACTGGTACAACTACTGGACCAATGAGCGCGTCAGGGGCGGCCAGACCATTACCGTGCAAGCGCCCATCGATACGATTCCGCTCTTCGTGAGGGCCGGCTCGATCGTTCCGCTGGGAGCGGCTGTAGAGAGCACGCATGAGGCGCAGGCAATTGCCAGGGTGCGCGTCTATCCCGGCGCGGACGCCAGCTTCACGCTCTTTTCAGATGACGGCAAGACCTATGCCTATGAGCAGGGAGCGGGCATAATCACCCGGTTGCACTGGAACGATGCGAAGCAGCAGTTGACCCACGAGGGCGACCCTGCATGGAGCGGGCCGGACAGCGCGATTGTTGAAGTTGCCGGACGCTGAACCCCTGACAGTCAGCAACGAAAGTGCGAGCGCGCACAGCCGGTTGCGTGCGTCGATACCGTTCCTGGCTGCTGCTGCGTCCAACCTCCAGCTGGCTGATTTACAATCACAAAGTAAGCAGGAAAGAACTGAATGAGGCTTTTTCCCATGAATGCAAGCCAGGCGCGCGCGCGGTTGGTTCAGGCGGGCGCGGTCCTTGCGGCTGTAGCCCTGGTTGCCGGTTGCGGCAGCTCCTACCGGCCGGTGGTTACACCCATCAACTCCAGCGGACCGGCATCGCAGGTGCAGGCTTATGTGGTGGTGGTTTCGGCTCCTTCCACTACGACGCCCGGCATTGCTACAATCATTGACTACGCTGGCGACACCGTGCTGGCGAACGCGCCGATCGGGCCTGGACCGAGTACATTTACAATCGACCAAACCGGTTCCAATGGCTACACCGTCAACAGCGACAGCACGTTGAGCAATTTCCCTATCACGAACTTGCTCCAGGCCAAGTCAGTGCTGTATTCGACGTTGTCTTCTCCGTCACAGACTGCTCCGCCGCATCCGCCCGTCAACATGTTCTCGCCATCGGCCGGACTATGGACCGCCGATCTCAACGGTAGCTACATCGACTACTTTACGGGGAGCCCTCAGGCCTTCAAGCTTGCCATTCCTGTTGCCACGTCCCCCGTGATGATCGTGGGTCCGAGTCAGATTGGCCAGTACAATTACTCCATTAGCCAAAACATTGCCAATTCCACAGGCGTGGAGTGCAACATCGCTGCTGCCAGGGCGGCAGCTCCCGCAGGCGAGGCGGACGCGATCGGTACCTCGATTTACACGGTTTCAGCCCGTATTCCCCTGGGCAAGTGTCCCGTCTACGCCGTGCAGAGCCCCGACTACCGGCGCTTCTTCGTGCTGAATCGGGGAGACGACACCATCACGGTCATCAACAGCCAGAACAACACATTGGACGCATGCACGCCGTTTCTCAACCAGAACGGCCAGACTGTGACATGCCATCCTAAGCTGCCGCTTTCGATCAGCGCCGGACTGCCTCAGGATGCGAAAGAGGATGTGCCGACCATTGCCGGTCCGGTGTATGCCGAATACAATGCCGCCACCAGCCAACTCGTCGTCGCCGACTATGACGGCAACGCCATCACCGTGATCGATGTAAGCATGGACGAATATGGCAACGACAGCTCCACCTTTGGCACCACGTTTACAATTCCGGTGGGCAACAATCCCGCCAGCGTGACCGCGCTGGCCGATGGCAGCCGCGCGTATGCGGCGAACCAAACCGATCAGACCGTCACGGTTGTGAACCTGAGCAGCCACACGGTGGAAAAGACTTTGCCCGTCAACGGCCACCCGCGCACTGTGGTCTCTACACAGAACTCGACCGAGGGCAAGGTCTACGCGGCCTCGCCAGACAGTCCATACCTCACCATCCTGCGCACCGATCTGGACATTGTCGATACCTCGATCCTGGTGCAGGGCGACCTTGTGGATGTGCGCGTGGCCACCCAGACTGGTTCGGGCGGCAACAACAACACCATCAGCCGCACGCCCGGCTTTGGGCAGGCGTGCAATCTGCCTCCGACGCTGCTCACTGAAGCACAAATCGCTGCGACTCCGTCGCTGTGCAGCAAACAACCTTAGGTTCTTAGCCATCTAATCTCAAGACAAAGGGCCCTGTGCAATGCAGGGCCCTTTAGCATTTGTATCCAGAGTGGTGTAAGCAGGCTCCGCCGGCGGCAAGGGGCCATCCAGATTATTCCCCAGCTCCCTCCATTTCACAAGCTAGTGCGCCATCGGGCAAGCTAGCGCTGCGAGAGCGTCTGTAACTGAAGACCATGGTGCGGCTCAATGCCGCCTCTGGCCAAGTCGACCTCCACTGCACACCGAATTCAAGCAGCACCAGGACACTGGCGACCATAAGAAATGCGAAGCAGAGTAGGCCGGTTCCATAGCTTCCTGAAATATCCTTCAAAGCTCCCAGTGCGGAAGGCAGAAAGAATCCGCCCAGCCCTCCCGCTGCGCCCACGATGCCTGTGATCAATTCAATGTCTGCCGAGAAACGCTGCGGCGCCATTTGGAAGATCGCGCCATTGCCCATTCCGAGCATTCCCATGGTGAGAAACAGCATCGGCACCACGACGGCAATGGGCGGAAGACCGCCAACGACCATGAGGCAAATGGCGACGCAGGCAAACAGCCCGAGAAGCAGGCGGTACCCGCCAAACTTGTCGGCAAGCCAGCCGCCAACGGGCCGCAGAAAGCTGCCAGACAGCACAACCAGCGTGGTAAAGTCGCCTGCCTGCACCTTCGTCAGGTGATATTGATCGTGAAAGAACACGGAGAGGAAACTTGCCAGGCCCACAAACCCGCCAAAGGTGAGGCTGTAGAGAAAGCAAAGCTTCCAAGTATCTGCTTGCTTGAAGAGTTGCGCATACTTGCCCCATGGTTTGGGCGCGGACATCGATGGGCTGTTCTTTGCCAGAAAAAAGAAAGCCACAAGGACCAGAGTGATGGGCAGCAGAGCCAATCCAAAGACGGTGTGCCAGCCGAAGATCTGGGCAAGCCGGGGTCCAAAGAACGTAACAATCAGCGTGCCTGAGTTACCCGCGCCGGCAATGCCCATCGCCAGCCCCTGGTGCTCCGCGGGATACCACCGGCCAGCCAGCGGAAGCGCAACGGCAAAGCTGGCGCCGGCGATGCCCAGCATGAATCCAATCAGATAGAACTGCCACAGAGCGCTTGCATAGTGCCATCCGAGAATGAGAGGCACCAGCGTGAGCGTGAGGCCCGCAAGACCGGCGCGGCGGCCACCGATGCGATCGGCCAGGAGTCCGAGGAGAGGCCGAAAGAACGATCCGCCCAGCAGGGGAATGGCAGTCAGCAATCCTTTTTGCGTGGCGGTCAGATGCATCTGATCGGCGATGAACGGCGTCATCGGTCCGAAGATCACCCACACCATAAAGCTGACGTCGAAGTAGAGGAAGGCGGAAATCAGGGTTGGCAAGTGGCCGCTTGAAACGAAAGACTTCTTGTTCATCGATGAACCTCCAGGTGATTTCTTGAAATGAATTGGATAGCGCTATAAACTCTTGCGCGCGCTGACCGAACTGGGTTCTACGCGCACCGCGCACTGCTTATAGTTCGGTTCGCGGGAAATGGGATCGAAGGCGCTTTGCGTAATCTGATTGGCATTGCTTTCAACAAAGTGAAACGGGAGAAAGACCTGGCCGGGGGCAACGATTTCAGTAATGCGGAGTTCAACATTGCTCACCCGCCCGCGCGCTGAAATCACCTCCACGCGATCATGGGGCTTCATCTCAAGATGTTTTGCATCCACGGGATTCATCTCAAGCCACGCGCGAGGAGACATGCGCTGCAGGATGGAAATGCCCCCTGTCTTGGTGCGCGTGTGCCAGTGTTCCACGGTGCGTCCGGTATTCAGGACGAAGGGGAATTCTCGGTTAGGCTGCTCAGGAAAGGGAGCCCACTGCGTGGGCAGCAGCCTGGCGCGGCCATCCTCGGTCTGAAAGTTGCCATCCGTGTAGAGTCTGCGCGAAGCGGCTGGATCGCTGGATGCGCCCTCTGGAAATGGCCACTGAATGCCACCGGTTGATTCGATGGTGGAATACGTCATGCCGGAGTAGTCGCAGAGCCGGCCGGCTGAAACGCGCCGCCACTCATCGAATGCATCGGCGGGGCTTTGCCAGCCAGGATAGATTTCTTCGCGGCAGCCAAGACGCTCTGCTACCGCGAGAAAGATATCGAAGTCGCTCCGCGCTTCTCCAGAGGGAGCCACAGCGGCATTGACCTTGCTCACGCGGCGTTCAGAGTTGGTATAGGTTCCTTCCTTCTCGCCCCAGATCGCAGCGGGCAGCACCATGTCAGCGAGTGTGGTTGTAGGCGTTGGATGAAAACCATCCTGCACCACCAGAAAATCCAGATTGCCCAATGCATGTTTGAGTACATCAATATTTGGAAATGAAACCAGTGGATTGGTGCCGATGATCCAGAGCGCGCGAATCTTTCCGGCGACTGCTGCTTCAATAATGTCGGGATAGGCGAGGCCGCGCTTGGTGGGAATGCGTTCCACAGGCACATTCCACAGCCCTGCCAGTTCTTCGCGGTCTTCATCGGATTCAAATTTTCGATAGCCGGGAAGGCCCGAGGCGAAGCCGGCTTCGCGCGTACCCATCGCATTGCATTGTCCGGTGATCGAGAAAGGAGAAGCGCCAGGCCGCCCGATGTTGCCCGTGAGCAATGCAAGATTGTTGATTGCGTTCACGGTCTCGGTCCCTTTGGTGCTGTGATTCACGCCCATCGTCCATCCAATGAATGCAGCCTTCGCATTGCCATACAGCAACGCCGTCTTTCGAATCAGTTCAGGAGAGAGGCCCGTGATCGTTGCCGCATGGTCAAGCGTGTAAGTCTCCAGCGATGCGCGGAGATCCTCAAATCCAGTCGTATGCCGCTCAACATATTCTTTGTTGTAAAGTTCTTCGTCAATCAGGATGCGCAACATGGCGTTGATCAGCGCGAGATCCGAACGCGGTTTCACTGGCAGGTAGACATCAGCCATCATCGCCGTCTTGGTCACGCGCGGGTCGGCGACAATCAACGTCCTGGTCGGGTTGGCTTCAATCCGCGTGCAAAGAATCGGATGATTCTCAGCAACATTCGCGCCGATGAGCAGGATCACATCTGCCGCCTCAAGGTCTTCATACGAGCCGGGAGGCCCATCACTGCCAAACGATCGCTTGTAGCCTGCAACCGCCGTAGACATGCAGAGCGTAGTGTTGCCGTCGTAGTTGCGCGTGCCTAGGCCGAGCTGCACCAATTTCCCGAGCGCATAAAATTCTTCAGTAACTAACTGGCCGGTGCTGACAATGCCCAGAGACTCCGGCCCGTATTTGCGCTGCACGGCGCGGAATCGCTCCACAAGCGTATCGATCGCTTCATCCCAGCCGATGCGTGTGAGCTCGCCGTTCTTGCGCAGCAGCGGATATTTGGCGCGGTCCTCCGCATCAATGGCGTAGTGCTCCGCCAGCCCTTTAGGGCAGAGCTTGCCAATGTTGACAGGATGATCGGGGTTACCGCGCACGCTTACCACTTTGCCGTCACGCACGCCAAGCTGCATTCCGCAGCCCACCGAGCAGTAACCGCATGTGCTGTTAACCCAGCCGTCGGCGTGCTTGCGCTTTGATGTATATCCAAGCACCGGGTCTTCGCCGTAGCTGTATTTTGCCGAGCGGTTATCCAATCCACTCTTGTGCATGAGCCAGTCTTTTAGATTCATGCGGCCTCCGCGAAGAGATATTCGGTGGCCATGTTGGTGGGCACCACGCTGACAAAAAACAGATAGCGGCTCATGAATTCCCCGCCAATCATGGCCAACGCAATCGGCACCGCTGTCCACCGGGATTGCGCAAAGGGTAACAGTAACAGCGCAGCGCTCAGCAACAGAAAGCGCACCAGAAACAGGTTCGCAAGCACGGTGAAGAGCAGCGAGTAAGCGCCCTGCAACTCATGCACGGCAGATCGAGCCAGCCAGAAGAGTTTCAGTCCACCCGCAACCAAAATTGCGATACCGGCGAAAATCATGCACGATTGCGCTGGGGAAGATGTGCCAGTAAGAATGTTTGCTCCCGCCGATCCAAGCAAAGCCGCAGTCAGATAAAACTCAAGGATGGTAAAAGGCGAGTTCCATGCGGGCCGGCCAGGGACGAGATAGAGCCGCGCGCTAGCGCCCACGCCTGCAAGGCCAAACAAGACGGTGATGCTGCCAAGTAGCATAGTGCCAGGCAAGTGCAGCCACAATGCCGCGGAGTACGCGGTAGCCGCGTTGGCAAACAAAGTGAACAGCAGCACCTCGCGGCTGAGCCATGAGCGCCGCCACATCTTCATGGCACGGATCGCATGAATGGGTCGGCCTAGATGAAGTGTTGAGGCCGCCAGTGCCAGCGTAGCCACAAGCAATGCAACCAGTGCTGCTGCGCGATGCAACCGCGCGCTAAAGACTTCCAGCAGCCAGATGGATGTGAATGCGCCCACAGAAAGCTGCGTCAGCACGGTCATCACAACCAGCGGCCAGTGAGGATGCTCCGGGCGCAGGCGGTGCAGATTCACGCGGCCTACATCGCGGGGCATGTTGACAGGCAGCGTGATGCGCGTAGTCGAAAGGCTGTCGTCGGCGGAGGGCATTCCTGGCGAGTTCGCGCCTGCCTTGTATTCCTCGCGCCACTTAGTGGTGCGGACAACTTCAATTTGTATCGCACCCTCGGGGCATGCAGAGACACAGGCCGGATGCTGACCTTGCGTCAGCCTGCCGTAGCACATATCACACTTGCCAACGACCCCGCGCTCGGGGTTGTACTGCGGTACCCCATAGGAACAATTCCAGGTGCAATACTGGCAACCAATGCAAATATCTGCACTATGGCGCACGATTCCAGTGGGGCCATCCTTGGTGTATGCATCCACCGGGCATCCCGTCATGCAGGTCGGTTCCACGCAGTGGTTGCATCCCATGGAGAGATAGTTGCGAACGGTATCCGGATAGACGCCACCCTCGATTTCGCCCACGCGACGCCAGAGAATATCCGCTGGATTTCCATTTTGCTCGTTGCAGGCAACCACGCAGCACTTGCACCCGATGCACTTGGTCATATCGAAATGAAAGCGATATTGTTCGCCAGGGCCTGGCGGCGGTGGAAGCGCAATGCCAGTGCCAACGCCACACAACGATTCCATCACCCGGTCGGCTTGATTCGCCACGGTGGTCAAACAGAATGCGTCGTCGCCCGCCTGGACTCGTTCGAGTAGGGGCAGTTCCATGGGTGGCTCCCTTGTTGCGCGGCTAGCGCGCACAGTGCGAAGAAAAGGTCTGTTCCCAGTCACACGCCCAATGAGTTGCGATGCGGCTGCATGCAGGCGTGATGATCCAAAGGAAGAATTTGTCGGTGTGATGTACGGCGACTAGGCCTGGCTCTTCGCGGAGCCGACTTGGAATCACCCCTGCCTGGAGAAGTAGCCGGCACGCAGAGCCGGACCTTGTGAGCGGATCGGCAACAAGCGGCCGTTCCGCAGGGAGTGATTGCGTTTGAGCATAACGGCAAATCAGATCGAACGCAAGAAGAATTTTGCAATACCGCGTATCGAACGCTCTTCAAAGGATTTTTGCCAATACTCTGCGTCTCCCTATTGCATTGCCGTTCGACATCGTGTTAATGATGAGTGAAGGCAACCCTCTATTTCCTCCGGCACCGGGATGTGCAGGAGCAAACGAGAAGGGCAGAGTTCCCCGCGGCAACTTCCTCGCCGTGCTCTGGCCAGCTTCACCCGCGCACTCCGACGCTGCGCTCCGTGCATTCATTCTCCATATTCTTAATGCATCTATCGCACGGGCAACGCTTTCGCAATGCTTGATAGCAATGCGCCAGAAATGCCAGTGTTAAGATAGGCTCAATTCAGCGAGTAAGTCCGCGCTCGCCGGTTCATTCACCACAGTTTGATCGCTCTGCAACGCACATCGGGGAGAGACAACATGCCAGGGGCGAATTTTGACGGCTTGCGGGTTCTTTCGCTGGAATCCCGCCGTTCGATTGAAGTCGCAAAGCTCATCCGCACCTATGGCGGTGAGCCTCTTACGGCCCCTGCCATGCGTGAAATTTCGCTCGAATCCAATCAGCCGGTTTTCGAATTCACTGAAGCCTTGATGCGCGGAGCATTTGACCTGATCATTTTTACCACCGGGGTCGGCGTCCGCTCGCTCGTCAAGATCGTCTCAGAGCATTATGACCGCGAGCGATTTCTTGAAGCATTGCGTTCCGTGAAGATTGCAGCGCGCGGCCCGAAATCCTCCAGCGCGCTTCGCGAACTTGGGATCCCCATCACCGTGGTTGCGCCCGAACCCTTCACCTGGCGCTCCCTGATGGCGGCATTGGAAGCCAAGCTGGGAAACTCGCTCCAGGGCATGAATATTGCCGTTCAGGAGTATGGCACTTCCAATCCGGAACTGCTCACGGCGCTCGCCGAAAAGAGCATTTCGATTACCCGTCTTCTCGTTTATCAGTGGGCGCTGCCAGAGGATATTCAACCCTTGCGCGAGGCTGTGCTTGCCCTTGCTCACGGGCATGTGGATGTCGTGCTGTTTATGAATGCCGGCCAGGTGAGCCATTTGTTTCTCATGGCGGAGCGCATGGGCTATACCGAAGCGCTCCATGAAGGCTTCCGCTCCACCGTCATCGGTTCCATCGGCCCCAGTACAACAGAAGGGCTTTCCCTCTACGGATTGCAGCCGGACTACGAGCCTACCCAATCGAAAATGGGATTCCTGATCAATGAGCTCGCGCAGAATGCCGGTGATTTGTTGAAGCAAAAACGGTCGGCGGCCGCGCTTCATGTTTCCAGTTCACCGCATCCGCCCGTCAGTCCGCTGCTGAGCGGAGGTCAATCCGCTGCACTAGCCGCAAAGACAACGCAGTCAGCAGTCGATTTTCTGCATGAAATTGGCAGCCGCATGGCAGCATCAGATCCTCTGCACACGGTGCTCGATCGTATCGTGGATTTCTCATGCTCCGTCATCAGTTGCGACTCCTGTTTTGTGTATGTTCTCGAAGACGATAAGCTGGTGCTCCGCGCGTCGAAGAACCCGCATTCCGATCTCGTAGATCATCTCGGCATCTGGCTTGGTCAGGGAATCACCGGGTGGGTAGGCTGGCATCGTGAACCTGTTGCTATTCCCGCCAAAGCCTTGAAAGATCCGCGCTTCAAGCGCTTCAAGGATTTGCCCGAAGACACCTTCGAAGCCTTTCTTTCCGTGCCCATCCTGTGCCGCAGCAAACTGGTCGGCGTGATCAACATGCAGCACCGCAAGCCCTATCACCACACGGAAAACGAGCTTCGTTTGCTCACCGCCATCGGCCATCTTGTCGGCGCGGAACTGGAGCGCGCGCGCCTTGAAACGGAGAACTTGCAGCTCTCTGATCGGCTTGAATCGCGCAAGCATATCGAGCGCGCCAAGGGAGTGTTGCAGCGCGATTTCGGACTGGATGAAGAGTCCGCCTACAAGGCCATGCAGCGCGAGAGCCGCCAGCGCCGCAAGTCCATGCGTGAAATCGCCGAGGCCATCATCCTCAATGAAGACCTGCGCAAGAGCCGCCTGGGCGAGATGGGCAAGCCAACAGCCAGCGAGACGTTGCCGCACGCTGCCAGCAGCTCCACCGATCCCGCGGGCCTGTGAGCGCGTTCGCCGAAATCTGCAAGGATGAAAATCGCTCTTGTGGTCCAGGGCAAATTGCGGTAGCATAAGTCCACGAGTGAGACTACGCTGTCTCCTCTACCCTCTTCAGCCCCGCACCATGCCGTGCAAGGGCTTTCCGTTCGTAAAAATCCTGTACGTCGATGCTCCGTGATGAGCCTTGAATTCTCCGCAGTTTCAGCGGTATTCAATCTGGTCGTGACGCCGATTTGCGCTCCGTGCACATAGGCGCGCCAACTGAGCGCTACAGCCGCAGCACAGCGGCTTTGAGCTTCATCGAAGGACATTCGACATGGAAACTCTTGCACCTCCTAATTCGGCAGCCTTCTCCTCAGAACAGAAGGAATACTTGTTGGGCTTCTTTGCGGGCGCCCTCAATCGTGGGGCGCAACCGTTTGTTGGGCACACAGCCGCTGGCCTCATCACCAGCGATGCCACATCTGCCGCGGTCAACCTGGCAGAGGCAGAAGAAACATTCCACGGTACGCCGGTCTCCGATCTTTGCAGAGAAGAACTCTGGAAGCATGAGCAGAATCCGCTCGATATCTGGGACCGGCTGATCGCTCATGCCGATGAAAACCGCGCTCCCGCCGCGGACGATCTCTTTCGATTCAAATTCCACGGATTGTTTTATGTTGCGCCGGCCCAGGATTCCTTTATGCTGCGCCTTCGCGTTCCCGGTGGAATCATGAGCGCGCACCAACTGCGCGGCCTTGCGGCGATGGCGGCCGATTGGGGCTCGGGGCGCACGGAAATCACCACGCGCGCCAACCTCCAGATTCGCGAATTTCAGCCCAAAGACATTGTCCGCGTACTCAACAAAGTGCAATCGCTCGGCATGACTTCACGCGGCTCGGGTGCCGATAACATACGCAACATTACGGCCTCGCCCACAACAGGCATCGATCCGAGCGAACTCTATGACGTGGCTCCGCTAGCCGACGCGCTCCACAACTACATCCTCAACTCACGAGACATGTATGGGCTGCCGCGCAAGTTCAACGTCGCTTTCGACAGCGGAGGCGCAATCAGCGTGGTTGCGGATACCAATGACATCGGGTTCATTGCAACTCGTGTCGGCGAGGGGCGCGATGTTCCCGCTGGCGTGTATTTTCGCGTTCTGCTCTGCGGCATCACGGGGCACAAACAGTTCGCGGCCGACTGTGGTTTGCTGTTGCGCCCGGAACAGACCGTAGCCGTTGCCGCTGCCATGATTCGCGTCTTCTGTGAGAATGGCGACCGTACGGATCGCAAGAAGGCGCGGCTCAAATACCTTCTTGATCGCTGGGGCATGAAGCGGTTCCTAGCCGAAACAGAAAAGCTGTTGGCGTTCCCGCTGATTCGTTTCGCTGCCGAAGATTGCGACCCACGCAATCCCATCGACCGCGCCGGCCACATTGGCATCCATCCGCAAAGCCAGCAGGGCTTGCACTATATAGGTGTCTCGGTCCCGGTTGGCCGCCTTCCTGTCAATCAAATGCTTGCGCTGGCCGATGTAGCCAGCCAGTTTGGCAGCGGCGAACTGCGGCTCACCGTCTGGCAAAATCTGTTGATTCCCAATATCCCCACCGCAAGGCTCGATGCGGCGCTTGCTGCGATTCGCGCCGCTGGTCTGGACTGCGCTGCTGGCACGGTGCTGCGTGGCACGGTGGCCTGCACAGGCAATCGCGGCTGCCGCTATGCCTCTACCGATACCAAGGCCCATGCGGTTGCGCTCGCCAATCTGCTGGACGCGCGTTTCAACATCGAGCAGCCCGTCAATCTGCATGTGACGGGTTGCCCGCACTCCTGCGCGCAGCACTACATCGGCGACATTGGGCTGCTGGGCACAAAGGTCGCAGGCGTGGAGGGTTATCAGGTTGTCATCGGTGGCGGCTCAGATCAGGACCAGGGTCTGGCGCGCGAACTAATCCCGGCGATTCCCTTCAGCGAATTGCCCCCTGTGATGGAGCGGCTTTTCAGCGCATTCACCGAGCGGCGCAATGCCTATGAATCGTTTCTCGACTTCAGCCGCCGTCACGGCATTGCAGAATTGCAATCGTTCTGCGCAGCAAAGGAGCAGGTATAGCCATGACCGCAAGCATTCCCTTCATCCCGGAAAATGCTCCATTCACGCCTGAACAAAGAGCGTGGCTCAATGGATTGCTGGCAGGAATCTTTTCGACAACTGCGATGACAGCAGCCGTTGAGGTCAAGCCATCGCATCGCGTTGCCGTGCTGTATGCGTCGCAATCAGGCACAGCGGAAGGACTGGCGCGCAAGGTGGCCAAAGAGTTGAAGGCTCAAGGCCATGTGCCCGCGGTGTCAACGTTGGTGGGCTATACTCCGGCAGCGCTGGCCGCTGAGAAAAACGCGCTGATCATCGCCAGCACATACGGAGATGGGGATGCTCCGGATGGCGTGCAGCCCTTCTATGAGGAACTTTGCCTGGAGCATTTTCCGCGCTTTGAAAATCTCTCCTACGCGGTGCTGGCGCTTGGCGATCGGCACTATGAACAATTCTGCAAGTTCGGCGGCGAACTCGACGCCAAGCTGGCAGCGCTTGGCGCGAACCGCCTCTGCAACCGGGTCGATTGCGACGTGGATGTGGACGAACCGTTCGAGCGGTGGAAGTCGCAGCTCATCTCATGCCTGAACGAGAAAGCAGTCGCGCAGAAGTCGAACGCGCCCGCTTCCGCATCCAGTCCGAATGAGGCGATTCCGGTTCATCTCGCGCGCTTCGCTCATGAAACAACAGCCGCTTCACCGGCCAGACCCGCGCCTGGCGCAAGTTTTTCGCGCGAGAATCCGTTGCTTGCGCCGTTGGTCGATAAGAGAGATTTGACACACAGCGAATCAAGCAAATCGACGCTCCATCTCGCGTTTTCCATTGAGGGCACAGGCCTGAGTTACGAGGCCGGCGATGCCTGCGGAGTGATTCCACAAAACGATCTCAATCTGGTTGCCGAGATTCTGCAAACCCTGCGGTTCAACGGCAATGAACAGGTGCAGTGCGGCAAGAGTGGCGCCACAACGCTCCATGACGCGCTGGCGCATCATCTACAGGTTACGCGCCTCACGCGCAAGACCGTGAAGGACTATGCGTCGCGCGGCAAATGCACGGGGCTGCTCGATCTGTTGATTCCCGAGCAGCAGGCGCAACTTGACCGCTACATCTACGACCGCGGTCTCATCGATCTGCTCGTCGAATTTCCCGGCGTCGTCGAAGATCCCGCGGAACTCGTACTCATGCTTCCAAAGCTCACGCCGCGGCTCTATTCCATCTCCTCAAGCCCCGCGGCTCACGCCGGTCAAATCCATACGACCGTCGCTGTGGTGCGCTACAGCTCACACAATCGCAAGCGCGGCGGCGTTTGCTCCACGCTGTTTGCCGATCGTGCCTCACTCTCCGACAGGCTTCCGATTTACATTCAACCCAACAAGAAGTTCAAGCTGCCGCAGAATTCCGATGCGCCCATGATCATGATCGGCCCAGGCACAGGCGTTGCTCCATTTCGAGGATTCCTGCATGAGCGCCGCGTGCTCGCAGCCAAAGGGCGTAACTGGCTCTTCTTTGGCGAGCGCAGCGCCGCCACGGATTACCTCTATCGCGACGAACTTGAGGCGATGCGTGCCGACGGCCACCTGACGCGCCTCGACACCGCCTTCTCGCGCGACCAGGAGAACAAAGTCTACGTACAAGACAAGATGCTGGAGCAAGCGCCCATGTTCTGGAGTTGGCTGCAGGAGGGCGCCAGCGTGTATGTGTGCGGCGATGCATCCCGCATGGCCAAAGATGTACACGCCACGCTTCATGCGATCATAGAGAAACAGGGGGGCATGTCAGCGCTGGCGGCCGAGGAATATGTGCATACCCTGCAGGAAGAACATCGCTACCATCGCGACGTGTATTGACCGGTCTCGGGCTCGTCTGGCTGTTCGCCCGCAGGCAGGCTTGTTCACTTCGACGCGTGAGATGCTCCTTCCTTCTCATGCGGCTGTGAATGCGCGCCCGAGGAATCACGATGAAACTACGCATCAAAGGAAATTCGCTGCGCCTGCGCGTATCCCGCTCTGAGCTGACGCGCCTCATGCAGATTGGGCGCATCGAGGAGACCATTCGCTTCGCTCCAGAGAAGGATGCGACGCTGACCTATGCCTTGGAGCAATCTGTTGGCTACGAAGCGATGACCGTGCGCTGGCGGCCTCAGGAGGTTGCTGTCCTTCTCCCTCAAGAAGAAGCGCGAGGATGGTCGGAAGGCGATCAAGTCGGGTTGTATTGCGATTGCCGCGTCGGAGAGGAAATCCTGGCGGTGATGGTGGAGAAGGATTTCGCCTGTTTGGACGGCACAGAAGCGGACAACGAAGACACCTTTCCAAATCCAAATCAAGGCGCGGTTTGCTGAGCCCGATGTGATATGAAATGGCCGCTCCGATGGAACGGCCATTTTTCATTGTGCTGAGAAAACTTATTCGAGTCAATTGAACCTTCAGAGCGTTTCCTTCGACATATATTACGAAAGCAAATGAAGATCGAGAACGGAATGCAGACGCAAAGCGAAACTCGAACGCAGTACGAGTGGCTGGCGCTGCGTTGCCAGACCGGCGAGGCGGGGGCCTTCGAGGATCTGATTGCGGTGATGGAGCGGCCGTTGCTCTACTATGCGGCTAGCCTCACCGGCGATCCGGACAGCGGACTCGACGTGCTGCAAGAGGTATGGATCAAGGTGTTTCGCGGCATGCGCAAGCTGAAAGACCCCGGTTCCCTGCGGTCGTGGCTGTACTCGATCACGCATGGAATTGTGGTGGATCGCATCCGCAAAAACATTTCGAGAGAGCGGGCCGAGGAGGTTCAACTCGAAGACTTTCAGGAGGCCGAAGAACCGACCTTTGCAGAAGACGATGCGGAGGCGATTCATCAGGCATTGGGTGAAATTGGAGTCAAACATCGCGAGGTGCTGGTGCTGCATTTTCTTGAGGATCTATCGATGGCGGAGATCGCAGAAGTGGTGGGATGTTCGGAAGGCACAGTGAAATCGCGCATCCATTACGCAAAACTGGCAATCAAGAAGACTTTAAGTGGGAGGGGTTATGGAACAGGGAAATAGCAGTGTGCGCGAAAGGTTGCTGGCACGTTTGCCGCAGCCGGAGAATCTTGCGGCCTATCGGCAAGAGACGGCTTCATTGCTGGAGAGACACGAGAAAGCGCTCTTCTGGGAGAAGTGGTCTTCCCAGATACTTATATACTCTGCATTCGCCCTTGTGTTTATGTGTCTTACCGACTGGGGCCAAGGGCTCGACCATAGAGCATCTGTTGCCTTTTACATTTTGACGGGACTCATGTTCCTCGGAGCCGGGTCTACGAGCCTAAGGTACTACTTCAACCGGAGCAAGGTGGACCTGTTGAAGGAAGTCAAGCAGGTCCAGTTGCAGGTGCTCGAACTCCAGGCATCACTGCAAAAAAACAGTGACCGCAATCTTTGATTGCAGCGCGGGATGCGGCTTCAAGCGCGCCCCGACAATCGAATCCAAGAACGATAGCGCCCTAGAAAAGCTTGTAGCCGACGCCGACGCTGCCGCCGTAAGGATAGAGCGAGCTGCTCAACCAGCTGGGCCAGGTCTGGGACTCGAAGTCGCCGCGCACGCTGATCTTCTTTGTGACTTGAAAATCCACGCCGCCGCCGAAGGCAAAGTCAGTGAAGCGTCCCCACGCGACATTGTTCTCGAAGTTCATTTGCGAGAAGCCGCCCAGCGCCTTGACGTAGGGGGTTGCGTTCATGAACTTGTAACGGTGGATGGGGAGCCGCTCGCCTATCAGGTAGTTGTCCTGATAGATGTTTTCAAACTGGTTGAAGCGCAGCCAGCGGCCCTCGGCCTCGAGCTGAATCCAGCGGGTGAACCTCACGTCCACATAGGTGCCCACGCCGTAGAGGCGGTTGGGGGCGACTTCCCGGACGCCATTCCCGGCGTAGTCGGGCTGAAACATCGAGGCCATACCGCCGACCGTGATCGAAATCTGGCCTCGGGTGGCGGAGGGGACGACTTGTGCGCGGGCCGATACGGCTCCCGCAGCAGACAGGATGGAGAACAGAGCAACGAGCGATCGTTTCATCATCACAGAAACCGTGGGCACAAAGCACTTCCAGTCCGGGTGAATTTGAGTTTCCGTTGCGAACTTCAATCTGACTTACGCTTAGACCCCCTAGGTCGGAATAAGTTGTGTGGCTCCTAAGCCGCAGGGGGGCCCTAATGCTCTTCTACTGTGGGTTCGGCGCAGCTTGCGCGGGCTGCTGCTGGGCCGCATCGCCCGCGGCAGGTTGCGCTGCGGGCGGCGGCGCTTGGGGCGCTGCATCCGGAGTTGCAGCCGGAGGCGCGGCAGCATCGGGCGTGGCGGCAGGCGGAGTTCCAGGAGCGGTCTGCGGAGGCGCGCTGGGTTGTGCGGCAGGATCGGCCGCAGCCGCGGGCGGAGCCCCAGGGGCGGCCGCGCCGGGCGCTGCCGGGGCTTCCGTATGAGCCACATCGTAGCGCTGCAACCTGAAGAAGACGGGCGTCACTTCAAACGGCATCTTGTCGCGGGCGTTCATAGGCGCATAGCGTTTGGCGTTGAGCATATGCACCTTGTCGTCCCAGGGATCGGTCTTGATCCAGCTACCCAAGGGCAAGGCCGCGGTCTGGGTCAGGTCGTCCCAGTTGATCTTAGGCGCCATCTTCTGCAAGTCGGCCATCCACGGGGTTCCGTCAACTTTGAGCAGCGAGTCGCCGAGCTTGGGAGTGTTGAGGTCCTTGAGCACCTTTTCCCGTTCAACCAACTGCGCATAGAAGAGGCCCGCCGAGGGCAACCGGTCCTTGTACATGGAATTCTGCAAATACTCTATGGCTTTCTTGGCAGCTTCCGCATTGTCGTGGTCGGAGTGGTACATGTTGATGCGCTGGAAGGTCGACTCATCGGGGAACATGAGGCGGTCGTTGAAGGCGTAGCGCGTGTCGATATGGTGGCCCAGTGCGATGTGGGCCAGTTCCATGGCGATCACCGAGGCGATCGATTCCTCGTTGGGCAGGCTGTCGATGAGCCCCTTGCTGATAAGGATGGTGTTGCCGACTGTTGTTGTCTCGATGGTGGTCGAGAGCAGAACGCGTGTATGCAACTGGTCGGTAAAGGCCAGGTTGTTGGGCACGACCAGGTTAACAACAATCTGGTCCAGAACCTTGTTTTCATAGCCGCCCGGATCGAGCGGCGCCACCAGGCCCGCTTCCACCAGGCGGTCGATCACGTTGTTTTCAGCTTCTGTAACCCAGTTGCGCGTGGCTTGCAGAGGGCCCACATCCTGAGAGTCCTGGCTGTTGTCCACGGCGTCGTCCACCTTCACGCTGACACTTTCACTATCCCTGGTGGGCAGCTTGAGAGAGTAGCCCCAGAAGTGAGTTTGAGCCTTGAGCCCAACGCTCTTCTCGCCTGCGATGCGGTTTGTTTCTTCAACGTAGATGGCAACCGGCAGCCAGATACCGGGCTGCACGTTCATGCGCCAACTGTCGAAGTGGAAGTAGTACTTGGAGGAGTCCTCCGATGTGGGACCGGTGTAGGTGCCGTTGAAGCGAACGACGTTGCCATCTTCATCCTCAATCCAGATGCGGCCCCAGAAACGGCCCATGCCGGATACCTTGGGGTGAACGTCGAAGACTACGGTGCGAACCGAGCCGAGAAACTCGCGCCGCACAAAGCTGAAGACGTAGTGCTGGTTGTCAAAGCCCGTGGGGTCGAGGAACATCATCTGCATGAAGCCGTTGGGCTGATAGGTAAACCGCTCGAGGCCCAGCGCCTTGCTGAGGCCGGAGATGGCTGCAAACGAACCCTTGAAAAAGTTGTGCTTGCGCTTGTCATCAGGGCGCGGGCTATAGGTCTTGTCGAAGAAGCCCTTGCCGAAATCGACGCGGCTGAGGATGTACTGGTCTCCGACCGGCACTTGATAGAGCTTGATGTCGGGCAATGTATTCTGAATGTAGGTCTCCACCAGGGGCGTGCGCTGCTGGATATTCTTGATCAGCACCTTCTCGCGTCCGATGGCCTTTTCGACCAGTGCCGCCTGTTCGGGAGTGAGAGGGTGAGTCTGCTCGTACTTCGGTACCTTCTTCGCGTACGCGCAGGCCGTACCCAGGGTAATGATCAGGAAGGTGAGGGAGATCCTCCGAAACGTCATGTCAAGCTCCTAGTCTGAGTTCTTCCAATTCTTCCTCAGGCCGCAAGTGCCGATTTGGCATCGCGCGGCCGAGTAGCGTCCTATGTTTCCAAGTGCTGTGTAAATGCTACGCCAACTGGAACGTAATGGTGATGTTGGTGGTCAAATCGACCGCTTGCCCGTTACGCGTGGCTGGCCGGAAGTGAATCTGCTGCGCCGCGCGCCTTGCTTCTTCATCCAGGCCGTGGCCCAATCCATGCACGACGCTTTGCACCACCACCCGGCCGCCGGAAGTAAAGGTGACGCGGAGAACGACATCGCCTTGTACCTTTAACTGGCGCGCTTCGCTGGTGTATTGCGGATCGGGTTTGGAGAGAACTTCGAGATTGGTTGTAACCGGTGTTTCGACGGCTCTCTGGACTGGGGCTGCGGTGACTGCGACGGGAATGCCGGCGGAAGCTACCTTGACGCCCGAATAGCTGGTTGGCGCAGTACCCGTGGCGCCGGGAATGCCTGCGGAGGCCACTTTGCCAACCACACCGGAATTCGAACCGACTCGCGTGGTGCTGTTGCCGATGCCCGTCGAGCCTACGATTCCGTGGGGCGCGACTGCGGGACCTTGATTTCCACCGTAGGGATTGCCGATGGCGGCAATCGTAGCCGGCCGCGAGGCGTTGGGATTGGGTGTGACGCCGAAGGTCTGGCCGAAATGCACCGGGGCCGTGGAGGGCTTTACCTTGTTATCTTGCGCCGGCATTGCCGCCGTGAGGGCGGCGTGGGGTTGCGGGGCCAGGATCACGGAAGGCTTGGCGGCCTTGATGGTGGGCAGCGCTACCTTGGTTTCAATCGGGATGGGCTTCAGTTCCGGCTTGGGCTCCAGCTTGGGCATTTTAATTTTGGGAGCATCCAGCTTGACGTCGAGCTTGGGCGGCTCAGGCAGCTTGACCTTGGGCGGCGGAGGTAGTTTTACTTTCTCGGGCGGCTTGGGAGTCGTGGGGACGACCAACTCCGTCATCTCGTATTTGTGCGCCTCGATCACCTGTTTTGCCGTCGCGCCGATGTAGAGCAGCACGGCAAGGATCAGCCCGTTGACTACGATGCTGCCGATAAACGAGCCTAATGAACGCTCTGGCTCGGGGAGCAAACCGAAGGTTTTCCGATCAGGGGAATGTTTATCTTGCATGATTTCAGTCCTCTTTGGAGCCCGTTGGGGTGGACCTGGATCGCTTCTGAAGACTTGTCTCGACCTGCCCTGCGCGATCCGTATTGGCGGCTGCAATTACCACAGACATTCAAGGTTCTCCCATTCTACTAAACTGGCAACCGATAAAAAAGCCCACAACCCCTCGTTTTCCAAAAGGAGTCCCTAATTCATGTGATCGGCAACATCCATGCCTTGCCAAAAGATGACCGAAAAGACAACATTGCGCATGGTTTGCCCACTCCGGGACATTTCTAAAGCAAGGGGGATCTCCGGCATCCCAACCCTGCCTTACTGTAATAGACTCAAGTTAAACCAAAGTGTTCCGGAAAGGACAGACTTTTTGTGAAGATATTGGTCACAGGCGGGGCGGGGTATATAGGTAGTACAGTCGCGGAACTGCTTGTCAAAACAGGACATCAGGCAGTGGCCTTTGACAATTTGAGTCACGGCCGGCGGGATTTGCTGCCTTCGGGGGTAGAGTTTGTCGAGGGAGAGGTAGCTGACCGGGCCGCACTTGAAAACCTTTTCATCTCGGCCAAAGCGGCACGCCAGCCCTTCGACGGCGTACTTCACTTTGCGGCGCTGATTGAAGCCGGCGAGTCCATGGTGCGGCCGGAGATCTTTTTCCGCAACAACACCGCGTCTACACTTAGCCTGTTGGAGGCGATGCTGGCCCACGGACCGCGGCGGCTGGTCTTTTCCTCCACAGCAGCCGTCTACGGGGAGCCGGAGTCGGTGCCGATCAAGGAAGATGCGCGGCTGCTGCCCACCAATGCCTATGGGGAGTCAAAGCTGCTGGTGGAGCATATGCTCAGCTGGCTCAACAGGATACACGGCCTGCGCTATGCGTCGCTGCGCTACTTCAACGTGGCCGGAGCGCCCGAGGGGCCTGAAGGCGTGACGCACGGCGAGGCTCACGAGCCCGAGTCGCACCTGATTCCGCTGGTGCTCGATGTCGCACTGGGTCGCCGCGCGTCGATCAAAATCTTCGGTGAGGACTATCCGACGCCGGACGGAACCTGCATCCGCGACTACATCCACGTCTCCGACCTGGCCGATGCGCATCTGCTGGCTCTGAATGCACTTCAGACACACGACCGGCTGATTTTCAACCTGGGCAACGGCAAGGGATTCAGCGTGCGCGAGGTCATTGAATCGGCTCGCCGCGTGACCGGGCACCCGATTCCGGCGGTGGTCGAGCCTCGCCGCGCCGGCGATCCCGCGTTTTTGATTGCCAGCTCGGAGAAGGCGGTCCGCGAGCTGGGCTGGAAGCCGAAATACACGCAACTGGACGAGATCATCCGAACAGCCTGGATCTGGCACCAGAAGCGGCACGCTTGATGGAGCCGCCGGAGGACACAGGAGAATCTTCATGACAGATATTTCAGGACTATCAGATCGACAGTTGCTGAAACTGTACTCGGATATCGAGGGCCAGCTTCGCAAACTGGAAATCATATGCAGCGCTAGCAATCCAGCTGGCGACTTGGCGGAGCACCTTTTTTGCAAAGCATTCGAGTGGCATCGGGCGGACAAATCGCAGGCACATTTTGACGCCATCGGACCGGCCCCACTCAACTTGAGATACCAGGTTAAAAGCCGTCGAATCATCGGAGACCGCTCCAACGGCTCCCGACAGTTGTCCGCGATCAGGAACCTCGAACAAGCACTACATTTCGATTTTCTCGCGGCAGTGTTGTTCAAAGAGGATTACAGCATTTACAAAGCGGCCCTCGTTCCGCACGCGGTACTGCTGAGTCTGTTTGAAGCACGAAAGCATATCTCTTTCCAAGAACACACCAACAGCCACCGCTTCATGCTTGTTGATGATATTTGGAAAGTTGACGGCGTCGAAGATGTGACGGCTAAACTCATGTCGGTCTGGCATTAGTCGAGATTTGCTGGGACCGAGTTGGCGTATTCTCCTTAGATGAATATCAACGTACCTCCGGCATTCTCTCAAGTGGTGGCGAGGTCGTGGCCTCGTATCAGGGCACGACTTCAGTCGTGCCGAAAATGGTGCATAATCACGGCGGGCTTCAGCCCCTGCGGGATTTCTTCTACATCCCCGCCACCGCCTTCGCTGAAAACCATGGTTTGCCTGAACCAGATTGATATTCATTCATCACTGGACGTTGCGCCCCATTAGGCGGAATGGACGGCTCTTCGGCGGCTGCGGAACCCCGCGCCTTCACATCATCCTGAAAAACGGGCAAATGAGTATGGCAATCGAAGACTGAACCTTAGTGTAGCTACAAATACAACTTCGGATGGAGTGATCTTGGGAGGGAAAGGTTCGATGATTTGGAGTTCGAGCACAACATGTCTCGAGCAGCGTTCCGAAAGGCAGACCCAAAATGAGCGTGGAATCTTCGGGGACCGTTGACTCTCGTTTGCACCCTTCCAATCGACTGGCGACAGAGGACGAGCTGCGCGTGTTGCGCGATCTGTGGGATGAAAAGATCGAGGATCTCGACCCGCAACTCCAGGCAGCCGGTGCCTGGCGGCCTGTCGCGGAACTGATTCCGACAGAGAACAAGCAGCAGATCACACTGCGGCTGGATGCGGATGTGATTGCTTTCTTTCGCTGTACCGGGCGGCGTTATCAAAGCCGCATCAATGCAGCGCTGCGGGAATATATGAACGCACAGAAGCAGTCCTAGTAAGCGCGGTTCATACCCTTGCGATAAATTAACTTGACAATTGTTCCCTCGCGCAAGCAACGTAAGTTGCTGAAAACCCTGATTCCCCGCGTGCGCGGCTGGTTCTCCCGCAAAAAGAGCGCAGCGCCCTGCGACGGGAGCAATTTTTATCAGACGGATTTCAAAAATAATCGCTTTCTCACGGAGAGCGTATGAGGAGTCGCCGTGTCTGACCAACAGAACTCTGCATTTGCCAATCCAGCGCCGCTCGGGCTGATTGGCTTTGGACTTACCACCGTTATTCTCAGTCTCATCAATGCTGGCGTATTGCCCAAAGGCGGCGAGCCAGTGGTCCTGCCGCTTGCTTTCGCTTTTGGCGGTCTGATCCAGATGATGGCCGGACTGATGGAGTTTCGCACCGGAAACACCTTCGGCACTGTGGTGTTTCTCAGCTATGGGGCCTTCTGGTGGTGGTTTGCGCTCCTCGTCCTGCTGGGCGGGCACGGGGTGCTTGACCTTTCCCTGGCAGGCAGCACCATCGCGGTCACGCTCATCGGCTGGGGCGTTTTCACCCTGTGCATGTGGATTGCTACCTTCCGCCTGTCCAAGGCGCTCTTTTTGGTATTTCTCACCTTGTGGATCACCTTCTTCTTGCTCGGCTTTGGCGACTTGTTGAGCGCGCCAGGTCTCTCCCGCGCTGGAGGCTGGATGGGGCTTGTCTGTGGGCTGCTGGCCATGTATACCAGTTTTGCCATCGTGGTGAATTCCACCTTTTGCAAGACGGTACTGCCGCTCGGCGCACCTTCGGGTAGCTAGTGTCCTGTCTCTGAAATGCGCTTCATAAACGCTGTCATCCTGAGCGAGGCTTGGCGCGTTTTTTGCGCCAAACTGAGTCGAAGGACCTGCATTTTGGGATGCTTGATTTGTGCGATGAACTTCTGAGACACCACACAAGCGTCTGACTCCTGATGCACCGCCGAAGCACAGACGAATCGAGTCGAGTGGCGAGCGAATCGAAAAGAAGGAATCTCCGGCCCGGCGAAAGCCGGGCCGCGCTGTTCAGTTTGAAGTCTGGGTCGCCAGCGAATCGGGTATCAATTCGCGGAGGGTTGCGGGACTTTCACGGACTTGATCAGCAGCCACAACCCAGTGGAGGTTTCGGTGAGAAGCATGGGAACCCATGCGTACAGGTTCATGGAGGAGAATGAGGGTCTCACCAGGTGAGCGAGGCACGCCGACATTGCCAGCAGAGATGCAAAGAGTCCCCAACCGGCGAGCAGGCGCGGAATGGATCGGGATTTGAGGAAGAGCGAGAAGAAGATCGTGGATCCGACGGCAAAGATGAAGGCTGCAAAGTTGGTGGCGTCGCCCCAACTGGCCAGTTGAAGCAGCACCGCTCCCGCGCTTGAACCCGCAAGGCGTGAGTGGGCTGCGGGAAAGCCGGCAACGCACGAAACTACGCCGAGAACGGCTTCTGTCAGGCGGCAGGTCAGGGCTATGAGCGCGAGCATCGCCTGGGCCGGTTTGACGGCGTAGTAGAGCCCCAGAGCCAGGACCACAGTAAACAGGGAACCTGAAAGCAAGAGCGAACTGTGCAGGTTGGGAGCGTGGAGATTCATGCCGGTGAGGTCCACCACCAGAACCACCCAGTACATGAGGCCGGCAACTCGAGCCCATCGGCGCTGAAAACACACCGTATTGTGCGTGGTCATTGGTTCTGCTCCTTGAGAGCCGCCTGGCCATCTGGGTGGGAAACTGGAGAAGGATACGGCGTGAGTACGGAGTCGGTTCCATTTTAGCTTGGCAATTGATTCTTCAGGCGATCGGGGTGGCGCTTGCCGAGTGTGCGCCAATCCCGGTAAAGTGACCCCACGCGGAGAGTTTGCGGAAAGCCCATCCCGGAGCGCCGCGCACAATACAGATCCCTCTTCCCCAAAAGGACGTTCTCATGTCTTCCGTGCCCGTTCCCGTTCTTGCCAATCAGGATATCGATTCAACATTGCGGGAAAACCGCGTCTTTCCGCCGCCGGCGGAGTTCAGCGCCAAAGCCCACATCAAGAGTCTCGAAGAATATGAGGCGCTCTATAAGAAGTCCATCGAAGATCCCGAAGCCTTCTGGGCCGGCGTCGCCAAAGACCTGCATTGGTTCAAGCCCTGGGACAAGGTGCTGGAGTGGAACGAGCCCTGGGCCAAGTGGTTCGTAGGCGGCCAGCTCAACCTGAGCTACAACTGCGTTGATCGCCACGCGCGCGGCTCCCGCGCCGCCAAGACCGCGCTTATCTGGGAGGGCGAGCCGGGCGAGATTCGCCGCCTCACCTACGCCGAGCTGCACGTTGAGGTGCAAAAGTTCGCCAATGCCCTCAAAGGCCTGGGAATCAAAAAGGGTGACCGTGTAGCCGTTTACATGGGCATGACGCCCGAGCTGGCCATTGCCCTGCTCGCCTGCGCCCGCATAGGCGCCGTCCACTCCGTCATCTTCGGCGGATTCGCCGCCAACGCCATCGCCGACCGTGTCAACGACTCCGAGTGCGTGGCCATTCTCACCCAGGATTCAAGCTACCGCCGCGGCAACGAGATCAAGCTCAAGCAGACCGTGGACGAAGCCATGAACGCCTGCCACACCGTCAAGCATGTAGTCGTCTACCGCCGCACCGGCTCGCCCGTAACCATGGTCGGGGGCCGCGACCACTGGTGGCACGACCTGATGGACGCAGCCGCGCCCGAGTGCCCCGCCGAACATCTCGATTCGGAAGATCCGCTCTACATTCTTTACACCTCCGGCACCACCGGCAAGCCCAAGGGGCTGGTCCACACCACCGGCGGCTATGCCGTGCAGACCTACCTCACCACCAAGTACATTTTTGATCTCCGTGACGAAGACATTTACTGGTGCACGGCCGATATCGGCTGGGTCACCGGGCATTCTTACGTTGTGTATGGCCCCCTGCAAAACGGCGCTACCGTGCTGATGTATGAGGGCGCGCCCAACTGGCCGGATTTCTCGCGCTTCTGGAAGATCGTCGACGATCACCAGGTGAGCGTCTTCTACACCGCGCCCACGGCCATTCGCGCTTTCATCAAATGGGGCGACCAGCACGTGGAGAAGTACAAGCTGGACTCGCTGCGCCTGCTCGGCACCGTGGGCGAGCCCATCAACCCCGAGGCCTGGATGTGGTACCGCGAGAAGATCGGCCACAACCGCTGCCCCATTGTCGATACATGGTGGCAGACTGAGACGGGAGCCATTCTCATTGCGCCCATTCCCGGCGCGGTGGCCACCAAGCCCGGCTCGGCGACGCGGCCCTTCTTCGGCATTCAGCCGGAGGTGGTCAACAAGCAGGGCGAGCCTGTGCCTCCGGGCCACGGCGGCCTGCTGGTCATCCGCAAGCCCTGGCCCTCCATGGCGCGCACGGTCTATGGCGATCCCGAACGCTACAAACAGACCTACTGGAGCGACGTTCCCGGTAGCTACTTTACCGGCGACGGCGCGCGCCAGGATGCCGATGGCTATTTCTGGCTGATGGGCCGCGTCGACGACGTCATCAACGTCAGCGGCCACCGCCTCGGCACCATGGAGGTGGAGTCGGCCCTCGTGGCGCATCCCAAGGTCGCCGAGGCCGCCGTCGTGGGCCGCCCCGACGAGCTCAAGGGCCAGGCCATCTCGGCATTCGTATCGCTTGAGAGCGGCAACCAGCCCAGCGAGGCGTTGAAAGACGAGCTGCGCAAGTGGGTCTCAAAAGAGATTGGCTCGCTGGCCCGTCCCGACGATATTCGCTTCACCGAGCAGTTGCCCAAAACCCGCAGCGGCAAGATCATGCGCCGTCTGCTCCGCGAACTGGCCACCCACGGCGAGATCAAGGGCGACACCACCACGCTAGAAGACTTCACAGTAATCGCCAAGCTCCGCGAGGCGGAAGAAGGATAGGAGCAGGTGGCGCGCTCATTAGCCCCGGCGAATTACTCTAAGCCATGAGGCACTTGGCCACGCATCTTTCAATCAGAGGTTATGATGCAACTTTCTGAGCAAGAACAGGAAAAGCTTTTCGAAAATGAAGCTCGCAGAATTGCGCGGGAGCTTTGGCCGCAAGCGGAGCATGATGGTGCGCTAAACGTCGATGGGCGCGAACGGGATGGTATTTTCGAAACGGAAGAGTGTATCCATATCATTGAGTGCACGGTCTCGCGTGGTCAGAAAAAGGCCGAAGATGATGCCCAGAAGCTTGTGAATCTCGCAAGGAAGCTTCAACCCAAATACCCACAAAAGGCAACAAAGTGCTGGTTCATAACGAAGGAAGAGCCATCGGCTGACCAGCGGACGGTTATCAGAGATAAATATAAATCCGTCACAGCTCTCTCATTTTCGCAGTTTCAAAGCAAGTTGATCGATGTAGGGTCGTATCTTAGTCTTCGATTGAACTACCCCTTTGGGAGTGTGCGGGATCCAGCAAATCCTACCTCAAGCGAAAAGGTCGAATACATTTCCTTGGACCTAATTGAATCCTCAACTCAGGCTCCTTGGAGTGTAAATGATATACGTTTAGCATTGCTCGATTCAAAGCGATTCATCGTTCTCGGCGATTATGGATCTGGAAAAAGCATGACGCTCCGAGAAATCTTCCGCGAATTGAGAGTAGATTATTTCAAGCATAAGACGGTCAAATTCCCACTATACTTGAACCTCCGTGATCACCTAGGACAGACCAACCCCGCTGAGGTATTGGAACGCCACGCTAGAAACATCGGTTTTCTACACCCCTCCCATCTCGTTCGTGCTTGGCGAGCTGGATACGTCACGCTACTTATTGATGGGTTCGACGAATTGACATCTCTGGGAATCCAGGGGCTATGGAAGCGTTTGCATGAAGTGAGATTTCGGGCGATGGAAGTTGTTAGACAGTTCGTCAGGGAGCAGCCGAACGATGCCGGTCTGATTCTCGCCGGGCGAGCACATTATTTCGACAGCGACAGGGAACGCAAGGGCGCTCTGAATTCAGCATCGAATTTTGTCGAGCTCACATTGAATGAGTTTAACGATGAACAGATTGGACGCTACCTGACGAAGCAAGGACTTTCAGGGAGGATTCCTAATTGGATGCCATCCAGGCCGCTTCTCGTCGGATACCTTGCAGCCTCCGGTGTATTGGGAAGTACGTTTTCAGACAGCAATGAGGACAGTGAGAACTTGGCTGCAGATCCTGCTAAGGGATGGAACTACATCCTCGATCAGGTCTGTAAACGCGAAGCGGATATCGAAATCGGAATTGACGGGCCCACTGTCCGGCGCATTCTCGAACGCTTGGCCACTATCGCGAGGCAAAACCAGAGTGGCTTGGGTCCGCTCTCGCCCGAAAAGATTACCTCTGCTTTTGCTGATATTTGCGGGTATCAACCAGACGACAAGGGCTCACTGCTACTTCAACGTCTCCCGGGCCTCGGAACAGACCGCGCTGAAGAGGGCACAAGGATCTTTCTCGATGAGGATTTTGCAGATGTCTGTCGAGTAGGCGATCTTCTGTTATACATATCCAACCCCTTTAGTAATATATTGGACGTCTTCCACGGCGCAGACAGAGGCATAGGAGCTTTAGGAGTCGGTCTAGTCCTCGTCAAGGGTGATGAAGTCGCACTGACTAGCGGAAGGATGGTTCCCGCGCTAAAAAAAGCGATGGAATCTGAGGACCTCTCAACTCTTGTTCTCGATCTTGTTCAGATATGCATTGAATGTGGTCTCGACATCGACGTTCCTATCCAGCTCAAGGATGTCTTAGTGGAATTCCTTGAATTATCTGTAGGCATTAAAGACTATTCGAAATTGACTTTCTCAGAATGTTTATTTTCAAGACTGGCGCTCGACAACGGAGTTCCATCAAGGAATCTTCCAAAGTTTGCTGCTTGCTACATTGATAAATTAGAGGGACGGGCCTCAGTCAAAGACATCCCTCAAGGGATATTTGATGCCCAATGCGAGTTTGGTAGTTTCTCCGATGCGCCTGAGACCACTAACGCAATCGCTGGGATGGATCTACCCCTTGGGGCAAGAGTGCTCCTGATCGTTCTGAAGAAGATTTTTTCGCAGAGCGGGAGCGGGCGGAAAGAGAATGCCTTGCAGAGAGGACTTGACCACCATAGTCGAAGACATGTAGGGGAGGTTCTCAGACTCTTGACCTCTGAAGGTCTAATCATACCCTACAAGAGAGGCGGGATGGAAATGATAATCTGGCTTCCAGATCGGTCGAAGATGTCGAGAGTTCAAAAGCTGATCACGGCGCCTTTAACTTGTGGAGATCCATTGATCAAGAAGGCCTCTAATCTGGCTTAGTGCGGATGGTCCGCATCTCGATAAACCACCGAAGATGGCGGGTGTCCAGGTTTCGATCCTGGGATCTTGGAAACCTGAATCCTTTCCCCAGCCCTTGCGTAGAATTACGCCCCGCCGGCGCACAATGGGAATAGAGAAACCCATGAAAGAAATCGTCGCAGTGTCAGGTATATCCCCGGTTCGTTATGTCAGCTATGTCCCCGGTCCGTACCACTCCATGACCCCCTACCCCCCCCTAACCCCCAGGGGGTATAAATCCATCCAATATTTTCCAGTAAAGATCTACGTATGAATAACTTAAAAATTCAATATGTTAACTGATTGGTAATCTTTACCTTTACGTTTCGGCCTAAAATCAGCCGAAAATACCGCTTCGGACGGCGGAACTGGCGAGACGGCGTCTACGACCAAGTGCGGTCAATGATGCCGCTGCAAGTGGTTTGACGATCAAGCGGCCGTCCGCCAAGTATGCTTTCCCTCTCGGGTGAACCGACTGTCTTATCCTTACCGAAGCAGAGGTCCTCTTTGTGAAGCAGAATTTCGCCGCAATGATTCTTGGTGGTACCGGACAAGTCGGCGGTGCAGCCGTCGCGGAGCTGCTGGCAATTCCGGAATGCCGGGAAGTGGCGATGGTCACCAGAAAGCCCATTGCGCCGCGATCGCGGGTGCGCAACGTCGTTCTCGATACCGGCGCTGCGGACTTTGCCGAGCGCACTGCCGCCGTTGCCCGCGAAGTCTTAAGCCAGGATCCCGTCAGCGCCGTGAGCTGTGTAGGTGTCGGTGCTGGATCGGGGCGCTGGAGCGAAGAAGAATTGCAGCGGCTTGAGGTCGGCGTCGTCGGCGCCTTTGCGCGTGGCTGCCATGACGCTGGAATCGCCCAGTTTTGCCTGCTTTCTGCGGCAGGGAGCACAACTCGCAGCCGGTTTCGCTATGCGCGAGTCATGGGCATGAAGGAAGACACCGTGCGTCATGTCGGTTTTACCCGCCTCGCCATCTTTCGCCCCGGCATCATTGTCGGCAACGCTCATACCCCGGCCTGGGTCGGTTGGTTGGGAAGCCTCGTGCCAGGGCCGTTTGGCAATATCGATCAGCGAATTCTCGGTCGCTCAATCGCCGCAGAGATAGCTTTGCACAGTCGAGAGACCGGTGAAGTTATCCGCGAAAATGCAGCAATGAAAAAACTCGCTGCGCAGTTCAAGAACGTGCCTTAGGAATTCTTGTGTGGAGCGCATCGGCCTGTTATCGCCAATTGAAAAAGCATGTATCGATACCGAACAATAATGCCGCGACGAACGGGGCACAGCGCCTGATACAGTGATGCGTGGGCCACCTGCCAGCTGGCTAAACTGAAAGCAACAGTATTATCCTTGCGCTTCGGCGATTTCGTGAAGGCAATCCGCGTTGAATTGGTATTGGAGGAACGGTGTGAAGCTTCATCAAAAGGGCACGATAGACAACCTTTACGGCCAATCTTTTCCTGTGGTTTTGGATTTGGAAGTCACGGATGACGGGCATCTGTCTGGCTTCGTGAACTTTTATGGCGATGTACGACCGTCCGGTTTCCCACTCGAAACCAAGTTCTCAATTCTCACTAATGATCCGGGCGCAGGCATCATCCAAGAATTTCTACATCTCACTGTTCGGTTTGTACACGCTCAGACAGCGCAAGTGCAAGGTTACATCGACGGCAGCCGTGCGCAATTTCAAAACGTCACTACGGTCGCTGATGTTCAAGCTGAACTGGATTCCCGCTTTGCAAAGATGGCTATCGAAGTTGCCAAGCAGAGCACGCCGGAGGATAGCGAACCGCGTCCGAAGGTTGGCGCGGTAGCGGTAAAGCACGGTCAACTCTTAGGAACTGCCTGTCGCACTTCTGTGGAAGACAAGGGCAAGAAGAGTGGACAGCATGCAGAATTTCGTCTCACTTCTGCTTTAGGCGGTGGTGATCTCCAAGGTGCGACGATCTATACGACACTGGAGCCTTGCCTCAATCGCAACGATCCTAAAGTGTCGTGCGTAGATCGCCTGATTTCAGTCAAAGTGGCACGTGTTGTAATCGGTGCTCTTGATCCCGATCATCGGGGTAACGGGCTTAGAAAACTCGTCTACTCACCTACGATTGAAGTCGCATTATTCCCGGCTTCGTTAAGAGCGGACGCCCGTGAATTGATTCAAGAATGGAAAGAATTCAGTGAAAAGAAGCAAAGCAAAGAGGCATCCATCAACCCGGCGGTAAAAGCGCTGCGTGAACGCATCCTTGAACATAAGAATGAAGAAGTACACTGGCACAACAAAAAGAGCGGTAGCACTTCAAGCGGGACTATCGTGGATTGTGACGAAGAAGTTGCAGTACTCAAACACGGGGACCTGGTCTTTACACACCCACTCGCCGATCTAGACACCACGAAGAAACATTTGAACGGGCGAATGCAGTTCGCATTGATCTTTAAGGACAGATGACGCGCCTTGAGATGCGGAAAGAGATTGACAAAGTTAGCCGATTCGCGGGTGGCCCATGTCTCGCTTTTGAGACATGGGATAGCATGAAGCCAACCTTAGAATTCCCAGGTTTGAAAATCCAGACCTGGGGCCACCGGCCTCGCGCAGCCACATATCTAGTTCAACCGGAACGGTCCGCGGATGGTCGAATTGTCGTGGTCTGCGATCCAGGCCGACTCGGACGTATCCACGGCCAGTCCATAAATCGTACCGCTGCTGGGTATTTTCAGGCTCGGCGCCGGATCGACGCCCTTGTTACTTTTTCGGTCATAGAACAGTACCCTTTTTCCTGATGCAAACAGAACATGATTCCAGTCGCTGTCGATGGCGTGCACATAACCGACGTTCGCATCTAGATAACTCCACTTCCAGTCACTCGTTGAAAGCTGATACGAGTTTCCTGAAGCTCCGGCCCAAACCAGGCGCCGTGCCGTGGCGTCGTAATGCAATACGCAGTATCGCGGTGTTCCTGCCCGTTCCGGCGTCCCAAGGGTCTGGTAGGTACGGTCGCCCCAGTGCGCCCAGTGGCGAACCTCCTCCACACCCGGCAGAGCCAAGTAAATGCCGGTTCCATCCGTCGCAATGCCGTCGCATTGCGATTGTCCGACGAACGTCGGCTTCAGTGCCTTCGATATAAGCGAATACTCGTAAACAGTGCATGCTGTTGCCGAGGCCGTGCTTACGTACACCGCATCCTGCTTGGCCGTAACCGCAGTCGCCTGGGCAGCGAAGGGCAGGTGGGGCAAGTGAAAGAGCGGTTGCACCTGGATGCCATTTATCGCATAGATCACCTGCCCCACGCCGCCATCCCGGTCCAGCACAAACAGGCCTGCCACGGGATCGAAGGCCAGATCGACGGGGAACCAGCCGCTCTTATGGAACTCCGCCGTAGGAGAAAGCACATCCCGCAGGTTTCGCGCAATGCTCAGCAACGTGAAAAACGTGTATGCCGATGAGCCCTTGTCGTAACGATAGTAGATGTTCTGCTGCGTCACGGATGACTGCACGAGATTGATTTGTGTCTCGGAATGCGAATACGGCGGCCGCAGTGCAAACGCCCGCGCAATCTGCTCCCGGCCGTCAATCAGTGAACGGTCCTTGGCCTTGGCAAGGGAAGTATCGCTGCCCACGCCCACGAAGTAGAGATCCGTCGCGCTGCTTGGTGGATTCAAAATCCATGCTGGGTCCACGGCCACTGACTGCGCCTCCACCGTGGGTAGGCTCAGCAAGTTGACACCTTCGGCTTTTCCTTGTGACGAGTTCGCCGAAGTAGAAGTACCCTCGATGCCGCGCACGATATTCGTATACGCACTCACCTGCTGGTTCCACAGTTGGTACACCGCCAGGCGATCGTCTGCTCCCAGAGTGGGAAGATTCGCGGTGCTCGCGATCTGCTCCATCTGCAGCACTACCAGGTCCGCTTCGCTCGCCGCTCGGCGCAGCGAGCGATAATCCGCCGAAAAAACGTTTCCGCCACTGTTGTTGATTCCGGTCAGCACCGTCGACAAAATCCCAAACGCAAGAACGCAATTCTTTGCCCAGGTCTTATCTAGGCGATGGAGTGCCGAAATCGCAGCACCGAAAAAGCCCACGGCGATAATGAGGCATACCTGGACATCTGCGCTTGTGCGCCACTGTCGGGCCTGGTCGCGAATATGCTGGATGGTCTGCAAGGATGGCGCAAGTTGCACTCCCTGGGCGTGAGCACTGACGATTGGACACACAACCAGGAGAGTTACTGCTAAGCTAAAAGCAACGAAGGCATGAGCTGACGAGAGATGAGGCTTTCTCACGACTGTCTCCTCGGTCGATAAGATAAGACATGTTAGTCCAAAATCCTACTCCTGACAATCGAAATGCTCTGAGCGCCCGGCGCGAGAACTGGCTCCTCCGACAGCGAAATCTCTGCAAACTCCACGGTCAGGAACCGCGGCCACGCCGTCGCAATCATCGCAGCATTATCGGTGGAGATATGATCGCCGGAGGAGAATTGACCCACAGAGCGCCACGTAAGCGGCGCTTTTTGTTGTGGTGGCCGGGTGCCCCAGGTCCCGATTCCGGGACCTGGGAAACCACAACCCTTTCCCCGCCCCTTGCATAGTATTACGCCCCGCCGGCGCACAATGGGGATAGAGAAACCCATGAACGAAATCACCACAGAGTAAGAGTTGCGTCCACGTTTCCGACTCCGAGACGGTACCAATCGGGTAAGATGTCTCCACGAGATGCCTATGCACCCGACTTTCCCCGACACACCCGCAGCGCCCACGCCCTCCGCAGACATTTGGCCTGCACTTCCTCAGGCTCAATGGAGCGATACCTGCGCCACTCTCCAGCTTTGGCTCCAGATCGTGGGCAAGATTCGCCTCGCCCTTGTGCCGCCGATCAACCACTCGTGGAACGTCACCCTCTATCCCACCGTCCGCGGCCTCACCACGCTGCCCATGACGCACGGCGTACGGATGCTGCAAATAGATTTCGACTTCGTCCGCCACCAGCTACTCATCGATACCAGCTACGGCGCCAGCCGCACGCTCCCGCTCCGGCCAATGCCGGTCGCGGATTTCTATCATGAGGTCCTCTCCGCACTCGATAGCCTCGACCTGCCTGTGCGCATCTGGCCCATGCCCGTCGAAATCGAGCACGCGATTTGTTTTGACCAGGATCGGATTCACCATTCCTACGACCCCGAATTTGCGCAGCGATTCTGGCGTGTTCTGCTTCAGACGACGCGCGTATTCACACAGTTCCGCGCCCGCTTCCGCGGCAAAGTCAGCCCCGTTCATCTTTTTTGGGGAGCGCTCGATCTTGCATGCACGCGCTTCTCGGGCCGCACAGCACCGGAGCATCCCAGCATGGCCAACCTGCCCGACCACGTCACCCGCGATGCCTACTCGCATGAGGTCAGTAGCTGCGGCTTCTGGCCTGGTGCGCCCGGCATCGAGCCGTTCTTCTATAGCTATGCCTACCCTGAACCGCCTGGCTACTCGAGCTATTCCATCACGCCGGCATCGGGCGGCTTCGACAAGAACTTCGGCGAATTCATCCTTCCGTACGAATCCATGCGCCAGTCGCCGGACCCCGACACTGCCCTGCTCGATTTTCTGCAAAGCACCTACGAAGCTGCCGCCACCTGCGCTCACTGGGACAGAGCCGCGCTCGAATGTTGAGTGGCCGGGTGCCCAGTCCCTTGCGTAGTATTACGCTCCACCGGCGCACAATGGGGATAGAGAAACCCATGAAAGAAATCGCCGCAGTGTCAGGTATGTCCCCGGTTCAAAATGTCAGGTATGTGACCGGTCCGTACCCCCCAAGTGACCCCCTACCCCCCCTAACCCCCCGGGGGTATAAATCCACCCAGCATTTTCTCGTAAATATATACACATGAATAGTTTAAGAATTCCCTATATTAACTGATTGGTAATCTTTACCTTTACGTTTCGGCCTAAAATCAGCCGAAAATACCGCTTCAGACGGCGGAACTGGCGAGACGGCGTCTACGACCAAGTGCGGTCAATGATGCCGCTGCAAGTGGTTTGACGATCAAGCGGCCGTCCGCCAAGTATGCTTTCCCTCTCGGGTGAACCGACTGTCTTATCCTTACCGAAGCAGAGGTCCTCTTTGTGAAGCAGAATTTCGCCGCAATGATTCTTGGTGGTACCGGACAAGTCGGCGGTGCAGCCGTCGCGGAGCTGCTGGCAATTCCGGAATGCCGGGAAGTGGCGATGGTCACCAGAAAGCCCATTGCGCCGCGATCGCGGGTGCGCAACGTCGTTCTCGATACCGGCGCTGCGGACTTTGCCGAGCGCACTGCCGCCGTTGCCCGCGAAGTCTTAAGCCAGGATCCCGTCAGCGCCGTGAGCTGTGTAGGTGTCGGTGCTGGATCGGGGCGCTGGAGCGAAGAAGAATTGCAGCGGCTTGAGGTCGGCGTCGTCGGCGCCTTTGCGCGTGGCTGCCATGACGCTGGAATCGCCCAGTTTTGCCTGCTTTCTGCGGCAGGGAGCACAACTCGCAGCCGGTTTCGCTATGCGCGAGTCATGGGCATGAAGGAAGACACCGTGCGTCATGTCGGTTTTACCCGCCTCGCCATCTTTCGCCCCGGCATCATTGTCGGCAACGCTCATACCCCGGCCTGGGTCGGTTGGTTGGGAAGCCTCGTGCCTGGGTCGTTTGGCAATATCGATCAGCGAATTCTCGCGCGCTCAATCGCCGCAGAGGTAGCTTTGCACAGCCGAGATACTGGTGAAGTTATCCGCGAAAATGCAGCAATGAAAAAACTCGCCGCCCAGTTCAATAGCGTGCCTTAAGAATTTTTGCCGGGTGGCCGGCTCATCAGTCCCGACGAATCACCCTGATATATTGATGAGTGGGCCACCTGCCGGGTTAGCGCACGGCCTTCTGTTTGAATCGAGTACTTATTGGTACGTAAAGTCCGTGGACTTATCGTCGTCTTTGATGATCCCATTGCCCTGATGGACAACGGTGGGGAAACACAAATTCAAAAGCGGTTCGGTAATAGGGTGCGCGAACTCCGAAAGCTGAAACAGCTTTCCCAGGAAACCCTAGCGCTCGTCTGCGATCTCGATCGGACATACATTGGCGGGGTGGAGCGCGGTGAGCGCAACATCAGCCTGGTGAACATCTGCAAAATTGCTGAAGCCTTAGGCGTAGACACAAAGGAGCTGTTCTAATGCCTGAGGTCCACGGCTATTTAAAGGCATTACTCGACAACCTCAAGCGCCTTCGCGAAAAAGGTGGTTTGACGGAGAGCGGGCTGGAGGAACGCTTGATCCTGGGACCGGGCTGGATTGGGCGGTTCGAGCGTGGCGAGACAGTCCCCAGTATCGATATGGTTCTGGCAATCTTGCACGCTACGAATTCAAATCTCGCGGAATTGCTGCATGGTTTGCCAGAGTTGGAAGCTGCTGCTGTCGCACGCGTCATCTCCGCAGAAAAAGCCGGTACCGACATTTGCATTCATTTTGACTATGCTGACCACGACGCTCAGTACACGCTGCCGAACAGTTCTCTTGCAGAGTATGAGACCGTCGTTAAAACCCTACGCGACGGTTTGGCACAGCTCGTGAGCACGGCTGAAGGTCAAATCGGTGCCATCAAGTCAGATGCTGTTGCACGAGCTTTCCTGGCCGCGGTCCGCGTGTGGTCCCACGCTAACCCATCCGACCTGTGGGGATTTCTCGTCTCCAGAGCGTTCTGCGACCCCTATAATCACCCCGCGCAATTTGCCCGACTAAACTTAGACCAGAGTTGGAAACGTACCAGCGGATGGGCGTTCGAAGTTGTTCTTGTCCGGCACTATGGCCCGTTCCTAAAACAAAACGGGGTGAATCTATACATTGCCGCGAGTTCAGCAAAGCAAGAAATTGTGGATTCCTTAGAGTTGGCAGACCGTGTGGAAGCCGACAAAATTGACGTGGTACTGAGCGGCGAGACTCCGAGTGGTCCACGATTCTTTGGGGTTGTTCATGTAAAGGCAAGCTTCGCTGAGCGCCGAACAGATGATGTCCCGTTGAGCACCGCCCTTGTAAAGGGCGGTTACACATCGCCACTATGGACGCTAGATAATAAGAGCATGCCGAGCACACATCCGATTAATCGTGGTGAGCTTGGCGCTGCAGACGGAAAGCGAAGCGCCAAGCGCAAGGACATAGAGGATGAGGGTTATTTCACCGGATGCTTTTCATATAACAAGAACACACGGCCAAGTCCTGAGACGCTACCCGCGGAGCGGCGCGTGCATTTATGCGATTTTGCAAACCCGGATGATGCATTTTCGAAGTTCATTCTACAGCGATGGCATACCTTTCGTTCATCCTGAACAGCGGAGCATCGTTCATCTCGACCTCACGCAACCTTTTATTCGAGGCAGCCACCTGCTCCGGGTCAATTTCGAAGCCGATATAACTGCAATCCAACCTAAGAGCGGCGATGCCGGTTGTGCCCGAACCGGAAAACGGATCAAGAACGATAGTCTTTGGGCCGAGTTGCCCATAGGCGTCGATGCACCGGCGAGGTAATTCTTCGGGGAACCGGGAAAAATGCGCCAATCCATCAATCTTTTCATTCGCAAAATCCCACACGCTACCTACAGGTGGCGCAACTTTGAAAGCATGGCCCTCGTCACGTGCCAGAAGAAAAATTGACTCATGTTGGCGGTGTGGACGACGGCAACGGCCTTCGGGCATGGGGTTCCGCTTCCGCCATATCACTTCTCCGCGAAATAAATAGCCCTCGTCGCAAAGCGCCGTAACGAGTCGATTGGGAAGCGCCAGAAGATTGCCATAGGTCAACCAAGCTGCCTCGTCGTCAATGAACGCCTTTCGCTTCGCACGGGGTTTTGTGTAGGCCGAATTGTGATCCGCAAGGCCATTCTTGTCGGCCCCGAGGCTGCTGTATTTACGGTCGTCTAGTCGCCAATTCACCGGCGTGTTGTATGCGTCACCGAGATTAATCCAGACGAGGCCCTGTCGCTTCAGCTTGGGAAGAAACACTTTGAATGTATGAGTCAGAAACTCAAGGTAGTCTCTCGGGTCTTCTTCCGTTCCGGTTCCAGTTGAGAGACGTTGTCCCCAGTACGGAGGGCTAGTGACGAGCACATCCACAGACTCGTTAGGAAGAGCCTCAATGAGGTCTAGACAATTTCCTTTATACACCGAATTTACCCGATATGGTCCGATTTGCGATTCCATGGAATTCCTCCCTACACGATACATAAAGTCATCATACCGGTAGTGTCAAGCCCTGAAGCGCCATTAAGGCGAGATTTGTCCCACTTTCTCATCGAGAAGCGAAACGGGAAAAGAGTGCCGAGGTGCCCAGAAAATCCGAGACGCGATGGGTATGGGGCGCCGGCGCGTGTCCTTTGAGACGGTACCGATCAGGTAAGATGTCCCCACGAGAGGACTATGCACCCAACATTCCCCGACACGCCCGCAGCGCCCACGCCCTCCGCAGAGATCTGGCCTGCGCTTCCTCAGGCTCAATGGAGCGATACCTGCGCCACGCTCCAGCTTTGGCTCCAGATCGTGGGCAAGATTCGCCTCGCCCTTGTGCCGCCTATCAACCACTCGTGGAACGTCACCCTCTATCCCACCGTCCGCGGCCTCACCACGTTGCCCATGACCCACGGCGTACGGATGCTGCAAATAGATTTCGACTTCGTCCGCCACCAGCTACTCATCGATACCAGCGACGGCGCCAGCCGCACGCTCCCGCTCCGGCCAATGCCGGTCGCGGATTTCTATCATGAGGTCCTCTCCGCACTCGATAGCCTCGACCTGCCTGTGCGCATCTGGCCCATGCCCGTCGAAATCGAGCACGCGATTTGTTTTGACCAGGATCGGATTCACCATTCCTACGACCCCGAATTTGCGCAGCGATTCTGGCGTGTTCTGCTTCAGACGACGCGCGTATTCACACAGTTCCGCGCCCGCTTCCGCGGCAAAGTCAGCCCCGTTCATCTTTTTTGGGGAGCGCTCGATCTTGCATGCACGCGCTTCTCGGGCCGCACAGCGCCGGAGCATCCCAGCATGCCCAACCTGCCCGACCGCGTCACCCGCGATGCCTACTCGCATGAGGTCAGTAGCTGCGGCTTCTGGCCTGGTGCGCCCGGCATCGAGCCGTTCTTCTATAGCTACGCCTACCCTGAACCGCCTGGCTACTCGAGCTATTCCATCGCGCCAGCATCAGCCGCCTACGACAAGAACTTCGGCGAGTTCGTCCTTCCGTACGAGTCCATGCGCCAGTCGCCGAACCCCGACGCTGCCCTGCTCGATTTTCTGCAAAGCACATACGAAGCTGCTGCCACCTGCGCTCACTGGGACAGAGCCGCGCTCGAATGTTGAGTAGCCGGGTGCCCTGCCCCTTGCGTAGAATTACGCCCCGCCGGCGCACAATGGGGATAGTGAAACTCACGAAAGAGATCGCCGCAGGGGGTTGAGTTGCGTCCACGTTCCCAAATCAATGACCAATCTCTCAGGAACCCGCCTGATTCGACTCTTCTCCTAGTAACGATTTAATAAATACCCCCACCCCCTCTATTTATTTTCCAAACCTTGCAGATAATTTCTGAGCCACCCCGCCGCGCGTGTCAAAAGCCTCAGACCGTCTGCGGTCCGAGTCGTCGCCATGCTCCGCGAGCCGGAAGAGGGGTATAGCGTCCCCCAGAATTCCCGAACCGAACCGCAAGTGCCGCATTTTCTGGTGAACTAAAATAGGTTACCTTTATTACCATAGTGCACCTTTTAGTAATTTGACTGTGATTTACTTAAACGTTTTAATGATCGACCTGCGGGTAAAAGCAGGCGAATTGGCGCGAAAAAGCGCCAATTCTGAACGACTGCTTCGCCGGCGGATTTCGTGTCGGTCTGGAAGGTGGTTACTCGATGAGTGGTCTGGCGAATCTCGTAATTGCGAGATCGCATTCTGAGTGAGAATGCGTTTCATTCCTCTTAAACCCGTTTTCATAAGCTCGCGCGGGGCGTGGTCTTCACCATCCACTTCAGTCTCTTCGTTTTTGTCGGTATTTGAAGGCTTACGCACGTTCGGACTGCGGGACTTTGAATTCTTTTTGACCCGCGGATATTCCTTTGATTCCAGCATCATTCTGCGAAGAGCGCTCGAGCACTGAGTGAAGTAAGCGGGCTACGTATGTTAAGGAGAATGTATGATTCAGCGGTTTACTCCCCCCTGCGGGCGCGGTAGCGTTCGCCGTCTGAGCGGGTACGTTGCAATACTCGCATTACTAGTGCTAACCCTTGTAGCGCCCAGCGCTTTCGCTCAATGCAATGTTGTTTACACAATATCGCCCCAGAACACCAGTGCTTTCGGCGCGGCAATTTCCATTCAGAACACGGGCACGACCGCTTGGAGTAGCTGGACACTGACTTGGGCCTTCGCCAACGGGCAAACGGTTTCGCAACTCTGGAACGGCATTGAAACGCAGAGCGGTGCGAATGTGACGGTGAAAAACGAGCCCTATAACGGCAGTGTCGCCGCCGGTAGCACCCTGTCGGGCATAGGGTTTAATGGCACCTGGAACGGAACCACCAACGCAGTGCCCGCGTCGTTTGCCGTCAACGGAACGACCTGCGGCGCACCGTTGACCACCACGACCACGACACTTGCATCTTCCTCCACTGCCACCACGACAGGCACCAGCATTACCTTGACCGCCACGGTTGCGCCTTCTGCGGCTACTGGGACTGTTACGTTTCTTGACGGGACCACTTCGCTGGGAACCGGGACGCTGAGTTCCGGCAAGGCAACTTTGTCTACTTCCTTCAGCACGGTTGGGACGCATTCGATCACCGCTGTCTACGGCGGATCGACGACCTATGCGACCAGCACCTCGAGTGCGGTCTCCATCACGGTCAGTACAGGCACCAAGACGGCCACGACCACCGCGCTCGCCGTATCCACCACTACGCCAGCGGTGGGCGCCAGCGTGACATTAACTGCGACGGTTTCGCCTTCGACGGCCACTGGCACAGTCACCTTCATGTCGGGAACGACCTCGCTCGGCACCGGCACGTTGAGCTCAGGAGTGGCCACACTTACGACCTCGTTCGCCACAGCGGGCACCGACTCCCTGACCGCTGTCTACGCTGGATCAACGACCTTCGCGACCAGCACATCGAGCGCTGTAAGCATTAACGTCGGTTCAACCAAGACGGCCACGACCACTGCGCTGACTGCATCCACAGCATCGACAAAGGTTGGCAACAGCGTTACGCTGACTGCCACGGTTGCGCCCTCGACAGCTACGGGAACAGTTACCTTCATGTCAGGCACCACCTCGCTCGGAACCGGAACGTTGAGCTCGGGCGTGGCAACGCTGACGACCTCATTCGCGACGGCCGGAACGTACTCGCTCACCGCTGTTTACGGCGGATCGACGACCTTCGCCAACAGCACATCAAGCGCCGTTTCAGTGTTGGTCAGTACGACAACCACAGCCAACACGCTCACCGCATCCACCACTACGCCTGCGGCTGGCGCCAGCGTCACGCTGACTGCCACTGTCTCGCCTTCGGCGGCCACCGGCACAGTCACCTTCATGTCGGGCACCACTTCGCTCGGCACCGGCACATTAAGCTCAGGAGTGGCCACACTTGCAACCTCATTCGCTACGGCGGGAACCTACTCACTGACCGCTGTTTATGCTGGATCGCCTGCCTACACAACCAGCACTTCGAACGCCGTAAATATCACCGTCAGTTCAACTAAGACTCCTACAACCACTGCGCTGACTGCATCCACCACCACGCCTGCGATTGGCGCCAGCGTCACGCTGACGGCTACAGTTTCGCCGTCAACAGCGACCGGCACAGTCACCTTCATGTCGGGAGCAACCTCGCTCGGCACCGGAACGTTGAGCTCGGGCGTGGCAACACTCACGACCTCGTTCGCGACCGCCGGGACGGACTCGCTGACAGCCGTCTACGCCGGGTCAACCACCTTCGCAACCAGCACCTCGAACGCCGTGGGCATCACCGTCTCGTCCAGCAACGGCCCCCCTGCCATGGCCTGCAATATTGGCTACAACATTTCATCGCAAAGCTCTTCGGGAAATTCAGGCTCCTTCGGAGCGGTCCTCACCATCAACAACACGGGAACCACCGCCTGGACCAGCTGGACGCTGACCTGGACGTACGCCAACGGACAGACCTTCCAGTCCCTTTGGGGCGGCGTGGTAACGCAGACTGGCGCGAACGTGACGATCGTCAGCGAGAGCTACGACGGCAGCATCGCCGCCGGTGGCAACACCTCCCAGGTGGGATTCAATGCGAACTGGAACGGCGTCACCAACGCAATTCCAACGAACTTCGCCATCAACGGCACAACCTGCAGCAGCAACGGCGCCGGCGGCTTTACACTCGGCGCTTCCGCGTCCAATCTCGCAGTTGCCGAGGGAGGCAGCAGCTCCGACACCATTACGGTCTCGGACTTTGGCGGATTCACCGGCAGTGTGACTCTTGCCGCGTCCAGCCTGCCCACTGGCGTAACTGCCGCCTTCGGCACCAACCCCACAACCGGCTCCAGCGTGGTCACCTTCACCGCCGCCGCCTCGCTTCCTGCCGGATCACCCACGGTCACCATCAACGGAACATCAGGCAGCACGACAGCAAGCACCACCGTCACACTCAACATCGCAGGGTTTTCGACTGTAGCGGTCAACCAGACCGGTACCGGCCCAGCCGTAAGCGATCAAATCCTGGGAATGGACATGGCTGCCTGGTATGACATTGTCGTTAACGAAACCGCAGTGGTAGGCGCCTTCCAGACGGCCGGAATCAAGGCAGTACGCTGGCCGGGCGGATCGTGGTCTGACGTGTATCACTGGCAGACCAATACCAACTGCCAGAGCGCTCCGTTTGGTGGCGGCACGCCCGACACCAATGATACCTTTGCGAATTTCGTCAACGACCTGGTCATTCCGGCTGGTCTCGATGTCGCGCTCACCGCGGATTACGGCACCAACCCAACCTGCACCGGAGGCGGATTGCCAAGCGAGGCTGCTGCCTGGGTGACCAACGCGTTGAGTCTGGGCGTCACGGTCAGCCACATGACCGTGGGCAACGAGGTCTACGGTGCTACCTGGGAGGAAGACCTTCACTCTCCGGCGCACGATCCCACGACCTACGCCGCCTCCATGGTGGGAACCACCGGTTTCTATCAGACCATCAAGGCTGCCTCTCCGCACACGCTGGTCGGCGTGGTGATCGACGCGGATAACACCACTGGCGGTTGGGACAACATCGTACTTGCCAATGCCAAGGGATCCTATGACTTCGTCGAGTACCACTATTATCCTGAGGCCCCTGGATCTGAAAACGACACCACACTCATCCATCAGGATGCGCAGCAGCTAACCACAAACATCAACCTCATCAGAGCCGAGTTGGCAGAGTGGGGCACTCCGAACACGCCCATTTATGTCGGCGAAATTGGCGGGCCTTATGGCAATCCAGGCAAACAATCCATGTCCATCACGCAAGCCTTGTATGCCGGTCAGGTGTTAGGCGAAATGATGAACGACGGCGTCACGCGTCTTACCTGGTGGCTCGGCTTCGGCGGTTGCGCGGATAGCACCTTCGGCGCCAACTTCTCCAGCTCTCTCTATGGCTGGCAGAGTTTCGGCGGCTACATGGTCTTCTCCGATGGGCTGACCGATTTCTACCAATGCACAGCGGAAACGCTGGCGCCAGGCGTTCTGCTGCCCACGGCCCGCGCGTTCCAGCTCTTCAGCAACGTGGCAGTCAACGGAGAAAGTGTGCTCCCCGCAAGCGTAACCGGCGATACCACAGATGTGGTTGCGTATGCGGCAACTCACAGCGGTGGAACGGCGCTTGTATTGTTCAACCGCAACGAGACCACCAGCGAGCCGGTTTCGATTACGTTGTCGGCTCAAACCACAGTTACATCCGTCACGGTCGAGACCTATAACAAGGCCATCTATGACCTCTCGGGTTCCCCCACCGGCACGCCACCGGACCCAGCAGGCACCAGCACCTGGGCGCCCCCAACCACCACCACCATCAGCTCGCCAACGCTGCCGCTGACTCTCACTCTCACTCCCTGGAGCATGAACGTGGTCACCATCAAGTAAGAGCCGCGGCAAGCTTCCACCACAGTCGTTCCTCAACAACCGATAGCCTCAGGTCCCCCCAGACCTGAGGCTATCGACTGGGGGTTGGCTACTCTCTTCGCCCTGATGTATGCTGGCAACACTCCTTCGCAGCCAGGCCCTCATTCCATTCAGTGGAGATTAAGGGATGCAGATTTATCGTTCGTCCATCGTCTTCTGCTTTTGCGCCATGTTCTGCCACGCTCAAGCGATAAAGACTGACCAGGCACTCCTCACCCAAGCGCGCGACAAATACGATGCTCCGTTCAACAGAAACTTGCAGTCCTTCGATTGCGCTGTCGATTTCAGCTGGAAGCAGCACTTCACCGAGACAACGCGCGTAGGAGATGAAGGGACAGACGAGGAACTCGAAAAGCTCATTCAGCCGATTCGCAACCGCGTCACGGTGACGCGAGAGAAAGTTACCGTTTCCTCTGGACTGACTGAAGACGCAATAAACAAGCTTCCCTATCGCGGCATGGCCGAGGGTCTATTAGAGCACGCGGTGCAGAAGAGCCTCTATACCTGGTTGCCCGCAAGTACGAACATGATCCTTCCGAATCCCGATACGCCGGTCTCCTTCAAGCAATCCCCGTCCGGCTACAAGCTTGCTTTCAAGTTGCAGGACTCTGATGTCGAGATGGTTCTTGCTCCCGATATGCGCCTGCAAAGCGCAACCTTGAAAGCGCCTCAATCCGCCCACTTCGAGACAGCATTCGCGTCTGGGCACCAGGGGTTCCATTTGACCTCATGGACCATGGGTGAAGACGGGAACTCCGAGCCGGGCAACCGCCTGATCTTCACCTACACCTATCAGACCGTGAATGGTGTGGAGTTGCCCGAGCATGTTGTCGTAAACAGAGAAAGTCACCATGAGGTGTGGCGCTACAAACTGAGCGGCTGCATCGTCAAGACCAGCAAATGAGTCAATGATGGTCGATCAGCCCTCGCCACGCAGGATGGGTAAAAGCAAAATGAAAGGCCGATCCCACAGGGTCGACCTTCGGCGGGTGGCTCAGGTCTAAGCAGATAAGATCGGGTGGCCCATGTCTCGCATTTGAGAAATGGGATGCAGGAAGCCATCCTTAGAATTAGCAGGTTTGAAAATCCATACCTTATCGAGGGCCACGCATTATAAAAGGGCGCCCCTTTCCTGTAAGCTGCGGTTGCTGTGCTGAAGCAGTCAACCAAAGCCAACAGGGAGGAACACCCAGATGAATAGTGTGCGATATATCGGGCTTGATGTCCA